>JAEEGH010002237.1_pt1 | contig 52532 bp, 41 predicted proteins | sample 9134181 | NCBI WGS metagenome assembly JAEEGH01 (sample SAMN16246544, study PRJNA631951) | gut metagenome | biome: gut microbiome; feature: rumen; material: DP-attached | host: Bos | place: Iran: Karaj | collected 2018-10 | reverse complement strand
ATCTCCCGTTTCATCAGCAAACGGCGCAGATATTGTACCTGAGCACGGTAGGGTGAGATGATGCCGACATCTATTCGCTCGTCTAAGAGTCGCTGTTTGCCAATACGTTCGAAGTATTGCTGAAGGGTGTCCAAGGTGAGTTCGGCCTCTGCTTTGTTGATACGTCCGAAACTCTCTCCGATGAACTGCTCTTTCTCTTCCAAAGTCGACGTATCGAGCCATTCCATCGGGATATCGAGGTCGAGAATGCTGCGGTATTTCACCTCTGGCGCACTCTCTACTTGTCCGTTGTAGAAGTAGTTGCTGGAGAATCGCATGATGTCTTCGTTCATGCGATACTGCAGCTTCAGCAGGGTGACAGCCTCAGGATGCATCTCTACAATACGTTCCATGAGCGTCTTGCCTAATCCTGCCTTCAGGGCGGCTATGCTCTTGACGGTAGGCGGCAACTGGCAATGGTCGCCAGCCAGAACAACTCTCGACACACGGCGCATGGGTATCCAACAAGCTGCTTCCAATGCTTGTGCTGCCTCGTCAATGAATAAGGTGCCAAACTTCTGGCCTTCTAGGATACGATTGGCAGAGCCTACCAAGGTGGAGGCAATGACGCGTGCCTCAGCAAACAGCTCGTTGTTGATACGAATCTCCAGTTCTGTGGCGCGACTCTTCAGACTTTCTACCTTCTGATGAAACTTCTCGTCGCCTCGTTTACGGTTTTTGCGCAGATCTCGAATGGCTTTGCGGATAGCCCAGAGTTGGGGATAGTCAGGGTGCGCCTCGAAGCGTCGCTCGTAGGTGAACGACAGCATCTTGTCGTTTACACGTGTGGGATTACCTATTCTCAGCACGTTGATACCTCGATCGACCAGTTTTTCCGATATCCAGTCGACAGCCATATTACTCTGTGCACATACCAACACCTGATTCTCGCGCATCAGCGTCTCGCGAATTGCTTCTACCAGTGTGGTCGTCTTGCCTGTTCCTGGAGGCCCATGAACAATTGCTACATCCTTGGCGCGCAATACTTCGTTGACGGCCTGTTCCTGTGTCTGATTCAGGTAAGGAAAATGCATGGGAGGGAAAACGAAGGTCTCTGGCTTCTGTCTGCTATAGAACAAGTCGCGGAGATAAGCCAGGCGTCCCTTGGCTTTGATGGTTCTGTCGAGTGCTTCCATCATCAGACGATAGCTCGTTTCGTCGAACGAGAGCTGTACGCCGAGGTTATGTACATTCTGCAAATCGGTGAGTCGCCCGTTTTCAGGTACGATACATACCATTCGGTCGCCATCCACATAGCTCACAGTTCCTGTAAAGCTGAAATAATGGATTTTGGCATCATCAGCCTCTTTATAGAAGAAGGCGATAGGTTTGCCAAATTCGAAGTTGTGCTCGATATCTGTATCTGCTGTCCGAAAAACCTCTATCGCCAGCTGATTCAGGGAGTTGTAATAGGTATTACCAGTACGCACGGGCCACCAGGCATCACCACGCTTCACCTTCCGCAACAGTCCTTGCTCTTCGGTCTGTCGCTGAAAGGCTTCCTTTTCAGAATGATACTCCAACTGCAACAGGATTCGTTGCTGTTGGAGTGCCTGTATAGATGATGTCGTCTGATTCATTGCGGGTGCAAAGGTACACATTTTTTTGTGTAACTCTGCACCCGCAAGGCAAGAAAAGTCGTTTTCTTCTTAATTTTTGATGATTTTTACTGAGTGGACTTTCCCCTTTGTGTCAGTTATCTTCATCACGTATACCTCGTGCGACTGCATGGTGGTTACCTGCTTGCCGTCTATTGTGAAGAACTCACGCTTAGCCACTTTGATGTTATCTTCACTCCACACGGTATGAATGGCTGTCGGATTGCCTGTCACAGCGACACCGATAGGTTGGGTGAAGGTGGTCTCGTTGTCGTTGACAGTAACGTTAATGTAACCTACACCACCGTCCTGTCCTGCAACGGCCTTTACTATCGACCCGTCAACAGAAGGAGTGAATAGAGTGCTCTCGGTTGCGACGGTATAGGTCGGAGTAGCCTTGTCGTAATTGGCGTTTTGTCCGTAGAATCCAGCAAAGAAGGGCTTCACGTCGATGCTGCCCGTTGTTTCAGGCTCTATGACTATGTAGGGGTGAGCCATGAAGTCCAGATAGTCTTCCAGCAGCGTCCATCCGTCCTTGTCAGGATCATCGTTCTGGTTGGCGGTGTTGGGATCACTACCTATCAGTTGCTCATACCAGTTGGGCATACCGTCCTGATCCGTATCCCAGTCTTCTGCTCGTGTCTCTTCAGGATAAACTTCCCAGCCCTTGCCGTCAGCATGTTCTGTGATATCCTCCTCAGTATCTATCTCGCCTTTAATCTTCGACTTAGAACCTTTATAGGTCCAACTGCCTTCGAGCGTCTCCTTGATGTTACGCAAATGGTGCTCGTCGCGCATGGGCATGGTGGCACCAGCGTAACTCGTCACGATCTTCATGGCATCCTTTGCGCTATGGATAGTGGCATACGAAGGGAACAAGGGTTCGTTGACCACATATTCGTAAGTAGTGGGGATATTGCCATTGGCGTCATAGGTATCGCCTCTCTTGTCATGAGTCAACGTGTGATTCTTATTCTCTCGGATATTGCCATTGACATAGGCGATGTCAGTACCTTCAGGATTGATGGCCGACTCGAACTGCTGGGTGAAGAGTTTGGTGTGACGAGTATCAGCTCCCATTTTATAGTAGTTGCCTACGAAGTTCACCTCATGGCAGTTGCCATCAGTGGTTCGCCCGTTCCAGTTATAAACCACATTATTAAAAAGGTCAAGTCCACCAATGGGGATGTTGTTGGCATCCATACCGCCTCCCATACTCCAGTTGCGTCCGTTACAGTTGACGAGCAGGTTATGGTGCCACGAACCTATGCGTCCGTCGATAGTGGCTGCGTAACCATGGTTCGTTCCATCAGCATAGTTCTTGTGTCCGGCAATGCCCAATGCTTCAGAGATGATACTATATTGGAAACTGACGTTTAGTGCTCCACGTCCAGAAACTGTCTCGTCAGTACCCCAGGCAGCAGTACAATGGTCAACGATAGCGTGGTTAGCACCAGACATACCCATCGCATTGCCGGTATTCTCGCCATAGACGCCGAGTCCGCGCTTGAAGCGGATGTGGCGGCAGATGACGTCAGAACCGATGTTGATATTCGAGGACTTGATGCAGATACCTTTTCCAGGCGCTGTCTGTCCAGCGATATAAGCATAAGGTTTCGTGAAGTATGATTTGAAGTCGAGTTCAATAATGCCACTCACGTCAAAGACAATATAACGAGGCTGGTCAAGGTTTACCAAGCCATAGAGCAGAGAGCCCGGGGTGTCTTTGTCGCCACTGAGATTGGTGACGTGATAGACAATACCGCCACGTCCGCCCTGAGCAAAGCGACCATAGCCTTCGGCATCAGGGAAGGCCAGCTGGCGACCTCTGAACGACCATACCAATCCCTTGTGAATTGTTCCATTTTCCTCGATTTCATCGACACGCCAATAGTAGGTGTTCCATGTTTTAATGTCGCTTACGGTATAGCTTGTCTCTGTGCCTTCATAGAGCCAAGAAGTGGCATTCTCCACTTCGTCAGCATCAGTTCCAAAGAAGAGACGGTGTTTTACTGCGGTAGGACCTGCTGTCCAAGATAATGTACATGTACCGTTGTCGCAATCGTAGTGGTAGTCACGACTGTTGGGAACGGGATCCTGGGCTATGAAGGGGGAGGTGTCGAGCAGCAGACCATTCAACATGATATTGGTGGTCTGATAGGTCTTACCCGTCTCTACAACCGTGCTATATTTCAGATACACAGAGTCGCCTTCCTCGATATCAAAATCTACATAAGAAAAGGTGGCATCGGCCATTTTTAGGTCGGTGACAGGATTCTTCACGTTGACGAATTCTACGTTGTCTTGTTTGACGATGTATTCACCTTCGTTTATCTTAACCTCTACTTTAATCTTAGGCATGTCGCCTGTCTTGGTATCTTTCCATACATGATAGGCCATAGCTGTGTGACTGCCTGCAGTCATACCTTTCATCTTGATTTCGATAGATGTCGGAGTGTCTGTGAGGTTAGGGGTGTTGTCGCCATCAGCGATAAAGGCCACTACACCGTCGCCCAACAGACGCAGACCTGTGGCGCCGTCTCTACCTGCATTACAGGTGTTTTTGTTCCATTGGTCTCTTAAGACATCCGCATTGCCTGCCGCTGAGACGGTGATTTCCATCCCATTGTCGAGTGTCTTCGATGACGAAGCATTGTGGGGAATCTTCCATTCAATGTAGTCTGGTTCATGAGTTTGGGCTTCTTGTGCATTGCTGAAGCTGAAATCAATCCTTTGTGCTGTTGCCATCAAGGCGCAGCACAGCATGGTTGCTGTCGTAAATAGTTTTTTCATTTGTTATAGTAGTTTGTTGTAATTGCTTTACACAATAGGTAGTGAGATACCATTGATCTTCTGATAGACATCTAATGCATAGACGTCTGTCATACCTGAAATGTAATCAATTACTGCCATAATTCTTGTTTCCAAGTCTTCGGCATTGATGTCGTATTGGCTCGACACACGGTCAATCAGTTGTTGTGAGTAGTAACGATCAGGATGCATCACAGCTTCCGTCATCTGCTCCATCAGCGTAGCCATGATTTTATAACCGGACAGTTCTACGTCGAGCACAGGGCGACTTCTGTAAATCCTTTGTACAGAGAGCTTTGCGCAACGGCGATAGGCCTCGCGCTGGCGCTCGCTGATGTGGTCGATGAGGCTTCCTTCGAAGGTGCCTTCAAGTATCTCGTCCTCATGGTTCACGAAGACGTTGACACATTCGTTCTCCAGTTTTCCTATCACACAAGCACGCATGTAAACGACTTTCTCATTAGGGTCTTCCAGTCCCTCGTCGTCGATGCGCTTCAGAATTTTCTGCTTCCACTCATCATCGAAGAACTCCAACAGCAAATCCTGTGTCTCGTCATAGCTTAGAATTTTCAGTTTATGAGCATCCTCCAGGTCCATAATCTCATAGCAGATATCGTCGGCAGCCTCTACGAGATACACCAGTGGATGACGGACACAGCGTAAAGGCTCGCCTTCTTTGGAGATGCGAATAATGCCCATTTCATCGGCAATTCGTTGGTAGTAGGGCTGTTCGCTTTGGAAGAAGCCAAACTTCTTTTTCTTACCTGATACAGACGAGGCAAAGGGATATTTGACGATACTGGCCAAGGTGGAGTAGGTCATGACGAAGCCGCCCGTCCTTCTGCCCTTAAACTGATGGGTGAGCAGACGGAAGGCATTGGCATTACCCTCGAAGTGGGTGATGTCGTCCCAAAATGCCGGTGAAACCGCTGATTTTATCTCCTTTCCAGCTCCTTCGGTGAAGAATGTCTGGATGGCTTTCTCGCCAGAATGACCAAAGGGCGGATTGCCTAAGTCGTGAGCCAGACAGGCAGTAGACACAATTTGTCCGATCTGTTCAAACATGCTGCCGCGTAGTTCTGGGCGCTTCTCGTTGATGATGCGTTGAGACACGTCGTTGCCTAACGACATGCCGACACTGGCCACCTCTAACGAGTGAGTCAGACGGTTATGCACAAAGATGCTGCCCGGGAGGGGGAATACCTGTGTCTTGTTCTGCAGTCTGCGGAAAGGTGCGGAGAAAATCAGACGGTCGTAGTCACGCTTGAATTCTGTGCGGTCATCGTGGCGCTCCAAGTGTCTGTGCTCCTGCCCTAACCGCATATTCGATATCAGTTGTTGCCAATTCATTTTCATGCTGCAAAGGTACGAATAAGTGGGAGAAATACAAAATAGTTTCCTTTTTTCTTTGAAAAAATGCCGAAAAGTTTGCATTGCTACTTTTTTTTCGTACCTTTGCACATTATTTATAATAAGGAAATAGAAATCATGGTGAAAATACAACTTGTCAATCGTGGACATCAGCAGTTGCCCGCATATGCCACCCCGCAGAGCGCTGGCATGGATCTTCGTGCCAATCTCGACGAACCCGTCACCCTCCATCCGATGGAGCGTCGATTGATACCAACAGGTCTTCATATCGCCCTTCCCGAGGGCTACGAGGCACAGGTGCGTCCTCGTTCAGGCTTGGCTTTAAAGCACGGATTGACTGTGCTCAACACACCAGGAACCATCGATGCTGACTATCGTGGTGAGATAGGTGTGGTGCTCATCAACCTGTCGCAGAACGACTTTGTGGTGAACGACGGCGAGCGTATTGCCCAGATGGTTATCGCCCGTTGTGAACAGGGTGAACTGGTTGAGGTAGATGTGCTCGACGAGACGGAACGTGGTGAAGGTGGATACGGACATACGGGTGTTAAATGAGAAATTGAGATAATGAGAAATTTAAAGAATTTGGTTAACTGCCAGGGAATATGGTTAAGGCGTGGAGCGATGCTTGCATTGGTCATGTCTCATTTTCTCATTTTCTCATTTTCTCAATCTCAGAAGTATGACGCCTTTTTCATGGATGCCATTTGTCAACATGAGCAAGGTAATAACGATGCAGCCTTCGACTTGTTACGCCATTGTGTTGAGATTGACTCTACCCGTTCTGAGGCCTATTTCTATCTGTCGCGTTATTATAACTATCTGAAACAGAAGGACCTGGCGTTGGAATACTCCAAGCGGGCCGTAGCATTGGAACCAGAAAACAGTACCTATTTGGAAACGTTGGCCGATGCCTATATTTCACAGCGCGACTATAAGGAGGCTGCACATACTTTGGAGCGGCTTTACGATATGAATCGTGACCGCGATGATTTGTTAAGCGTGTTGATGCAACTTTATGAACAGTTGGAGGATTACGAGAATGCCATTCGTACGCTGAACCGTCTCGAGACACTTAATGGCAAGAGCGAACGTATCTCTTTTGCCAAGAGTGGTATCTACACTCGCAAGGGTGACAAGCAGGCGGCTATTGCCGAGATGAAACAGTTGGCCAACCAGTATCCTAACGACATGAATTATCGTTGTCTTTATGCCAACACATTGTATATGAACGGGCAACAGAAGAAGGCTTTGGCTATCTACGACGAGATACTCAAACAGGAACCCGACAACCGCAGCGTACTGATGGCGATGCTTTCTCATTATAACGAACAGAAAGATACGGCCAATGCCAGTCGTATGTTGGAACGGGCACTGATGAATAAGAATGCGACCACCGACGACCGTGTGGCGCTGTTCCGTCAGGTCATCGGCGAGAGTGAGCGAAGTGGAGGTGACTCTACCCGTGTGCTGCAATTGTTCCGTCAGGTACTGGCCTTGCCTCAGCAGGATGCCGAGATGGCTTTGTTCTGTGCTACCTACATGAACCTGAAGAAGATGCCGGAGGATAGCATCCGTCGGGTGTTGGAACAGGCGCTTACGATTGCTCCGGATAATGCGGCTGCTCGTCTGCAGCTGGTGAGCTATGCGTGGAAGGCAGAAGACCGTGATCGCGTTATTGCTCTTTGTCGTGATGCCCGCCAATATAATCCTGACGAGATGGCGTTCTACTATTATCAGGGCATCGCTTATTATCAGAAAGACCAGCTTGATGATGCGCTGAATGCCTTCCAGAATGGTATTGGCGTCATCAGCCAACAGAGTGATCCTGTCATCGTTAGTGATTTCTATGCTGTGATGGGTGATATCCTACATCAAAAGGGACTGGCTCGTGAAGCCTTTGCTGCCTATGACTCCTGCCTGCAATGGAAGGATGACAACATCGGGTGTCTTAATAATTATGCCTATTATCTCAGTGAGATGGGAGAACAGTTGGATAAGGCCGAACAGATGTCATACCGTACCATCAAGGCCGAACCAAAGAATGCTACTTACCTCGATACCTATGCCTGGATTCTCTTCATGCAGAAGCGTTATAGCGAGGCTAAGATATATATTGACCAGACGTTACAGTATGATGCCGACACCTCGGCAGTCCTTTTGGAACATGCTGGTGACATCTATTTCCTAGTTGGCGAGAAGGAACAAGCACTCAGCTACTGGCAACAAGCCTTGGAACGATCGTCACAACTATCGGAGGTCAAGGATGAACGCCGACAGGTACTGATTAGAAAAATAAAACTTAAAAAATATTTGAAGCAATGAAACCATTACGTATTTTGAAGATCGCCTCTTTGGCAATGGCACTGACATTGGTTACCGCTTGTAGCCACCACCGTAAGGCAGTGAAAGAGACTCCAACCGAAGCACCTAAGACCGCTTTGGAAAAGCAGGAATTCCTGCAGAAGGTGAGCGATAATGCCCAGCATGCCCGTTTCATCACCTCTAAGGTGAAGTTCTCCGTTGAGGTGGGCAACCAGCAACTGACACTGACTGGTAACCTGAAGATGAAGCGCGACGATGTGATCCGCCTGCAACTCATGGCCTTCGGATTTGTGGAGGCTGGACGTCTGGAGTTCACGAAGGAGTATGTGCTCATCATGGACCGTATCAACAAACAGTATCTGAAGGTGCCTTATGCACAGCTTGACTTCCTGCGCAACAGCGGTCTTGATTTCTATTCGTTGCAGGCTCTCTTCTGGAACGAGCTCTTCCAACCCGGTCGTCAGAAGATGAGTGATGAGGCTTTGAAGAGCTATACCACAGATATGGGTGACGACGAGAATGCTGTGATTGCCATTGAGAATGGCAAGTTGTCTTATCGTTGGTTGGCTGAAAAGCAGACAGCCCGTGTGAAGATGGCTAACATTCTGTATAAGGATAAGTTCCGTGGTAATTACCAGCTCAACTGGGACTACGAGGATTTCCAGGCTTTTAGTCGTAAGATGTTCCCCACCAACCATCAGGTAGCTTTCTCAACGCCTGACAAGCAAGTGAAGTTAGGTATGATCCTCAATTATCTGGGTAATGATGAGGACTGGGAGACTCGTACCGAGGTGTCGAGTAAATATCGTCAAGTAACTGTCGACGAGATACTTCGTCGCTTTATGTCTCTCTAATCCGTCTGAATGAACAATCGTAGCATTCGAGGAATCATGTATCAGCGCATAGGCATGCTGCTCTTGCTGTTTGCCTTTGCGCTTACTCCCTATGCGCAAAAGCGTGTCACTAAGCCTGGAACTGCCAAGCGTACGACAACGCAGAAGAAGTCTACGGCAAAACCGGCCAAAGGTAATAAGTCTGCTGCGACACCATCTGTTCAGGGACTGCAGAAGCAGCGTGAGAAGATTCAGCAGCAAATCAAGGAACAGGAACAACGCTTGCGCAATAATGAAAAAGATGTACGAGCCCGTCTGCGTAACCTCATGGTTATCAATTCTGAGATAGAAGGTAAACGTCGTACCATCGATACCATCCGAAAAGACATCACCAATTTGGATGTCGAGATAGAAGTGCTCTTAGAGCAGTTGGATCAGTTGCAGGAGCAGTTGGTGACATGTAAGAGTAATTATGTCAAATCGATGCGTTATATGCATCGCAACCGTTCTGCTCAAAGCCAGCTGATGTTTATCTTCAGTGCCGATAACCTCACCCAGATGTTCCGTCGCCTACGCTTTATGCGTGAGTATGCGTCCTATCAACGTGTGCAAGGTGAGGAGGTGAAAGCTAAGCAGGAAGAAATTAATCTGAAATTTCAGCAGTTGGCTGTTGCTCAGGAGCATAAGCGTGATCTGCTTAGTAAGGGCGAACAGGAACGTCGTTCGCTGGAGGGTAAGCAGACCGAACAACAGAATGTTGTCAACTCATTGCAGAAGGAACAGAAGACCATTCAGAATATCATTGCCCAGCAGAAGAAGAAAGATGCGGCTCTCAATGCCCAGATTGATCGTCTGATTGCTGAGGAAGTGGCTCGCCAGAAGGCGCGTGCTGCAGCAGAAGCCAAACGAAGAGCTGAGGCGGAAGCAGCTAAGAAACGTGCTGCAGAACTGGCTCGTAAGAAAGCTGCAGCAGAGGCCGCTGCACGTGAGAATGCCCGTCGTATTGCAGAGGCAAAGGCTAAGGAGGAGAAAGCCAAGCAGGAAGCTTTGGCGGCTAAGAACCGTAAGGCCCGTGAGATGGCTGAACGCAAGGCTCGAGAGGCAGAGGAAGCCCGTCTGGCAGCTGAACGTCGTGCTGAGGCTGAGGCCCGTGAGCATGCTAAAGAGGTTGCTTCTGCCCGCAGAGATGCAGAGGAAGTGTTGAAAGCTCCTTCTGAGGATATGCGTATCAGTGGTAACTTCGAAAGCAATCGTGGTCGTCTGCCCATCCCAGTGACAGGCCCATATCGTATCGTCAGCCATTTCGGCCAATATAATGTTGAAGGCCTGAAGGGTGTCACGCTCGACAATAAGGGTATAAATATCCGTGGCGAGGCAGGTGCTCAGGCTCGTAGCATTTTCGATGGTGAGGTAAGTGCTGTGTTTAGCTTCGGTGGCACAATGGTAGTTATGGTGCGTCATGGTAGCTATATCTCCGTCTATTGTAATCTGGCGAGTGTCAGCGTGCAACGTGGACAGAAGGTTAGCACCCGCCAGTCGTTAGGACGTTTGGGCGCTGAGAATATTCTTCAGTTCCAATTACGTAAGGAAACAGCGAAATTGAATCCGGAATCCTGGTTAGGACGATAATTAATTATAAAAAGCCTGCGAAAAAGATAATCGCAGGCCTTTTATTTATAGTTGCACACTTTCTATCAGCTCGACGTATGTCTCGATGGCATGCTTTATCTCGCTGATACGTATGTACTCGTCGGCAGAATGCGAGCGGCTCGACTCGCCAGGTCCTAACTTAAATGAGAGGAATGGCATCAGCGCCTGGTCGCTCAATGTTGGCGAACCGTAGGGCAACATACCCATCTTGATGCAGCGTTGTACCAGTGGGTGACCTACGGGAATGTGTGATGATGACAAACGGAATGAACGGGCTGTGAGTTCACACTTCTTCATGTGCTTCTGCAGGAATGCAAACAGGTATTCGTTCTGATAGTATTCATTGGTACGTACGTCAATGACGAAACGACACTCGTCTGGAATTACGTTATGCTGCGTACCGCTGTTTACGATAGTTACCGACATCTTGGTATAACCCAGCAGCAGACTGTTCTTGCGGAATTTATAGTCACGTAGCCATACCAGATCGTCCAAGGCCTCGTAGATGGCGTTGACACCTTCGTCGCGAGCGGCATGCCCGCTTTTGCCATGAGCGACACCGTCTATCACCATGAGTCCTTTCTCAGCGATGGCGGGGTGCATACCTGTTGGCTCGCCCACGATGGCTACATCAATCTTCGGCAACTCAGGTAATGCCAGCCTAAAACCATTCTCTCCGCTTACCTCTTCCTCACAACTGGCCAGATATACTATATTATAAGGTACGTCGCGTGTACGGAGAAGACGGTACACTTGCAGCAGGCTCACCAATCCCCCTCCGCAGTCGTTCGAGCCTAAACCGTATAGGTAGTCATCCTCTATAGTGGGTTCAAAGGGATTGCGAGTCCACGTGCTGACAGGTTTCACTGTGTCGATATGTGCGTTCAGCAGCATGGTCGGCTTGTCTGGATTGATTGCTTCCTGCACAAGAATATTGTTGCCTATACGTTTCACAGGTAGCCCACATTTTTCGATGAAATCGGCTAAAATGTTAGCTGCGCTACCTTCTTCCCGGCTTACCGATGGTGTCGCAATCAATTGTTGCAACAGCTCCACCGCTTCGTTTGTATATTGATTGATGTCCATAATTGCTGCAAAGATACGAATTTTTTCACTTTTCACTTTTCATTTTTCACTTTTTTTTGTACCTTTGCACCTAAATTATTAGGAGAGCGCGTATGGAGACGAGTTATCACATGTCAGTGCTGGTGCACGAACAAGCAAAGAAGTATGGTGACCGCGAGATGCTGATCTATCAGGATTTCGGGGGCAAGGAGTGGAAGTCATTGTCATGGAATCAGGTATCTAAAACCGTCATGCAGGCAAGCAACGCCTTGCTGAATCTCGGAGTGAAGGTACAGGAGAACATCGGCATCTTCTCGCAGAACTCGGTACAGTATATCGAGTGTGATTTTGCAGCATGGGGTATCCGTGCCGTCACTATTCCTTTCTATGCCACCAGTTCAGAACAGCAGATCCAGTTCATGATCAATGACGCCAAGGTCCGTTTCCTCTTTGTAGGCGAACAAGACCAGTATGACAAGGCCCGTCGCGTGGTATCACTCTGTCCCACTCTGGAGCGTATCATCGTCTTCGATCCGTTGGTACATATATCTACTCACGATCCTAATGCTATTTATTTCAGCGATTTCATGAAGTTGGGCGAGAACCTGCCCCGTCAGACGGAAGTGGACAAGTTGCAACAGGAAGCTTCATTCGACGATGTCGCTAATATTCTGTACACCAGTGGTACGACGGGTGATTCCAAGGGTGTCATCCTTACGCATGGACAGTTCAATGCTGCAATGGTGGCCAACAGCAAGTGTGTGCCTGTAACGGAGAACGACCGCATCATGAATTTCCTGCCCTATACCCATATCTTTGAACGTGGTTGGGCTATCCTCTGCATGTATGCTGGTGCCACGATGATTGTCAACACCTATCCGCAGCAGGTGCAGCAGTCTATGCGTGAGACGCATCCTACCTGTATGTCGGCTGTTCCCCGCTTCTGGGAGAAGGTTTATATGGGCGTGATGGAGAAGATAGACCACGCCAGTGCCGTACAGCGCAAGGTGTTCCAGCATGCCTTGAACGTAGGTCGTAAGCATAACATCGAGTATGTCAGCCTAGGTAAGAAACCTCCCGTGGCCTTGCATTTAGAGTATGAGATGCTCAACCGTACCATTTTCTCACTGGTACGTAAGGAGTTAGGCTTGGAGAATGCGCACTTCTTTCCAACTGCCGGTGCTGCAGTATCGGCTTATGTGGAGGAATTTGTCCATTCCATTGGCCTTAACATGGTTGTAGGCTATGGTCTCACCGAGTCATTGGCTACCGTCTCCTGTGACCATTTAGGTGAGCCTTATACCGTTGGTAGTGTTGGTCAGCCTATTGAGGGTATCAGTATCAAGGTGAGCGACGATGGCGAAATCCTGTTGAAGGGCCCGACGATTACATGTGGTTACTACAACCGTGAGGACTTGACTAAGGCAGCTTTCACGGAGGATGGCTATTTCCGTACGGGCGATGCCGGTTATATGAAGGATGGCGAACTATTCCTCACGGAGCGTATCAAAGACCTCTTCAAGACTTCGAACGGTAAGTATATTGCTCCGCAGATGATAGAGTCGAAACTGCTGGTCGACAAGTTTATCGACCAGATAGCCATTATCGCTGATCAGCGTAAGTTCGTTTCTGCGCTTATCATTCCTGTCTATTCGCTGCTCGAGGAGTATGCACGTGCCCATGATATTGCTTTTGAGAATCGTGAACAGCTTTGTGCAGACCCACGTATCATTGAAATGATGAAGGAGCGTATTGACACCTTGCAACAGCAACTGGCCCACTACGAGCAGGTTAAGTGTTTCACCTTGTTGCCCCATCACCTTTCAATGGAAAAGGGTGAGCTCACTAACACGCTTAAGATTCGCCGTCGTGTTCTCAACGAGAACTACAAGGCGGAGATTGATGCTATGTATGTAGAATAATATGATTACAAGTGATCAACTGAAAGACGTGCTTGATCGTGCTGATGCACTTTACAAGTACCTGAAAATAGACGAAAAGAAGATAGAGTACGAAGAGGAAGATCTTCGTACCCAAGCTCCTGATTTCTGGGAAGACCAGAAGCGAGCAGAGGAGCAGATGAAAAAGGTTAAGGCTATCAAGAAGTGGCTTGATGGCTATCAGGAGGTACGGACCGCTGCCGATGAGTTGCAGTTGGCCTTCGATTTCTATAAGGAGGAGATGGTAACAGAGGCCGAAGTGGATGCTAACTATGCTAAAGCCATTGAATCCATCGAGAAACTGGAGCTTAAGAATATGCTCCGCCAAAAAGAGGATCCTATGGATGCCGTACTCAAGATTAACTCTGGTGCTGGTGGTACAGAGGCTCAGGATTGGGCACAGATGTTGATGCGTATGTACCAGCGTTGGGCCGAGGCTCATGACTATAAAGTAAGCATTGCCAACCTTCAGGATGGTGATGAGGCTGGTATCAAGAGTGTTACCATGCAGATTGAGGGTGGTGAGTATGCCTACGGCTATCTAAAGTCGGAGAACGGTGTTCACCGTCTGGTGCGTGTGTCGCCCTATAATGCCCAGGGTAAGCGTATGACGTCGTTTGCTTCCGTTTTTGTTTCACCACTTGTCGACGATACCATTGAGGTGTATGTCGACCCCGCCAAGCTGTCATGGGATACTTTCCGCAGTTCTGGTGCTGGTGGTCAGAATGTCAACAAGGTGGAGTCGGGTGTCCGTCTACGCTATTGGTATACTGATCCCGATACGGGTGAAGAAGAGGAAATCCTTATTGAGAATACGGAAACGCGCGACCAGCCTAAGAATAAGGAACGCGCTATGGCGCTGTTGCGCTCACAACTCTACGATCGTGCTATGCAGAAACGCCTGGAGGCACAGGCTAAGATAGAAGCTGGCAAGAAGAAGATAGAGTGGGGGAGCCAGATCCGAAGCTACGTCTTTGACGACCGTCGTGTCAAGGATCATCGAACCAACTATCAGACCTCTGATGTTGATGGTGTGATGGATGGTAAAATCGATGATTTCATCAAAGCCTACTTGATGGAATTCCCTGTCAGCGAAGAAGATTAAACATTAAACATTAAATATTAAATTGACTATGAGCAAGAAATCAAATGCAAAGCGTGATGCCTACGCCAAGAAACAGGAAGAACAGGGCAAGAAAATTGTCTCATGGATTTTCGGAGGACTTATCGTTCTCGCTGTGATCTATCTGATTTGGACTTTCACCATGATGGCGTAATCCATGGCTCAAGAAATTGAACGCAAATTCCTCGTGCTTGACTCATCGTACAAGCACGAGGCTTTTTCCTCCAGTCACATTCGTCAAGGTTATATCTGTAGCGAACGTGGTCGTACAGTGCGTATTCGCATTCGTGACACGAAGGCGTATATTACCATCAAGGGGCCTTCCGTTGATAATGGCCTCTCTCGTTACGAGTTCGAACAGGAGATTCCCTTAAATGATGCTGAGCAGTTGATGCAGCTTTGCGAACCAGGCATCATCGACAAGACGCGCTGGCTGGTTAAAAGTGGTTTGCACACCTTTGAAGTTGATGAGTTCTTTGGCGACAACGAAGGATTGGTCATGGCTGAAGTGGAACTGAAAAGCATTGATGATATCCCAGTAATTCCCCATTTCATTGGTAAAGAGGTAACAGGAGACCGCCGCTATTACAACAGTCAGCTTCGTCAACATCCTTACCGTGAATGGAATAAATAGCTAGATGATAGACAAAGAGCTAAAAGAAAATTCGCAAGACGTTATTCATTAACTTCTTGCGAATTGTTCTGTGATCCGTTTGGGGCTCGAACCCAAGACCCCAACATTAAAAGTGTTGTGCTCTACCAACTGAGCTAACGGATCGACCTATGGTTGCAATCTTTCGAAAGCGGGTGCAAAGGTACAACCTTTTTTTGAATCTGCCAAATTTATTGCGATGTTTTTTCGTTTTTGGCCTTTTCTTCAGCTATTGCTTGCTGATAACAGTCACGACAGAGGGGCTCATATTCCTGTGTCTCGCCCAACAATACGCGTTTGTCATTATCGACGGTACGATGGCTGACATAGGCCAGCGAACCACACTTCACACAGATGGCATGTACCTTTGTTACATCGTCGGCAATGGCGCAAAGAGCAGGCATTGGACCAAAGGGAATACCTTTGAAATCCATGTCCAAACCTGCAATGATAACTCTGACTCCACGATAAGCCAGTTCGTTGCAGACGTCTACCAGTCCCATATCGAAGAACTGTGCTTCGTCGATACCCACCACATCGATGTCGGAAGCCAGCAACAGGATGCTGGCGGATGAATCGAGTGGGGTAGACGGGATGGCATTATGGTCATGGCTCACCACCTCTTCATCGCTATAGCGTGTATCGATGGCTGGCTTGAAGATTTCCACCTTCTGCTTGGCAAACTGTGCACGGCGTAACCGGCGGATCAGTTCCTCGGTCTTGCCCGAGAACATAGAGCCGCACACTACTTCTATTCTTCCTGGGCGGCGTGCTTCGCCTGTTGCTGGATATGTAATCATGCTGCAAAGATAATAAAAAGTTAAGAGTTAATAGTTAAGAGTTAAGAAAAAATGCAGGCAAATTGTAATTTTCTTATTTCTTAACCCTTCATTCTTAATTAAAAATACTATCTTTGCACCCGAATATGGGTATTTTGTATATTGTACCTACGCCTGTGGGCAATATGGAGGATATGACGCTGAGAGCTATTCGAATCCTTCGTGAGGCCGATGTCGTGTTAGCAGAAGACACGCGTACCTCAGGCGTTCTGCTGAAACATTTTGATATTCAGCAGCATCTCCTGTCACATCATAAGTTCAACGAGCATGGCACTTCAGCATCCATTGTGGAGCGTCTGAAGGCTGGCCAGACAGTAGCGCTCATCAGCGATGCCGGTACGCCAGGTATCAGTGACCCAGGTTTTTTTCTGGTTCGTGAAGCTGTTCGGGCTGGCATAGAGGTGCAGACGCTGCCTGGTGCTACAGCTTTTGTTCCTGCTTTGGTGTCGAGTGGACTGCCTTGCGACCGTTTTTGTTTCGAGGGATTTCTTCCCCAGAAAAAAGGACGCCAGACGAAGTTGCAGTCGCTGGTGGATGAAGACCGCACGATGATATTCTATGAGTCGCCCTACAGAGTGCTGAAGACCCTGGAACAGTTTGCAGAAGTATTCGGTCTGGATCGTCAGGTTAGTGCCTGTCGCGAGATTTCTAAGGTGCATGAGGAGAGTGTTCGTGGTACGTTAGCCGAAGTGATAGCCCATTTCAAGGAAAACGAGCCACGCGGTGAGTTTGTCATCGTTCTGGCAGGAAAAACTAAGGAAAACAAGAAAGGAGAGAAAGAAGAATGAAAAAGTTGTTTTTATTAGTAATAGGTTTGGTGGCATTGACTGCCTGCAATCAGCAGAAGGAGAAGGCCAAAGACGAGGCATATGCCCAACAGCGTGACTCGTTGTTCAGAGTTATAGCTCAGAAAGATAACGAAATCAACGACATGATGTCGACACTCAACGATATCGAGGATGGTTTCCGTGCTGTCAATGAGGCTGAGAATCGAATCACTGTGGTTCGTCGTGATGAGGGAGCCAATGCCACAGAGCGTATTCGCGAGAGTATGCAGTTCATACAGGTAACCATGCAGCAGAATCGTGAACTTATCAATAAGCTGCGCAGTCAATTGCGTCAGAGTTCTGTGAAGGGCGACCAGTTGCGCCGAACGCTTGATAATCTGACTCGTCAGATGGAAGAGAAAGATGCGCAGGTCAAACAGCTGATGGCAGAGCTGCAGGCAAAGAATGTGCAGATAGAGGAACTCAACGAACAAGTGGCCGACCTCTCAACGGACGTCAGCAATCTGAAAGAGGAGACTGTCCAGAAGTCGCAGACCATCTCTTCGCAGGACAAGCAGTTGAATACCGCTTGGTTTGTCTTCGGCACTAAAAAGGAATTAAAGGAACAGCAGATTATCAAGGATGGTAAGGTGCTTCAAGCCAACTTCAACCGTGACTATTTTACCAAGATAGACATCCGTGTGGACAAGGAGATACGTTTGTATAGCCGATCAGCCAAGTTGTTGACATCACATCCCGCTTCCAGCTATACGTTGGAACAGGATGCCAGTAAGCAGTACATCCTGCGCATTCAGAATCCACAACTGTTCTGGTCTACTAGCAAGTATCTGGTAGTATTGGTAAAATAATGATTTCCTCGCGTACCTTATTATATTATATATAGGGGTCTTGTGTTTTGACGTAAGATTTGCACGTCATACACTTTTTAACGAAATGAAAGATTTGTGCTTAAAAAAAGCACCTTTTTGGCACAAAAACGGGATAAAAGTTAAAAAAATGAGCATAAATGTGCATTTTTTATAATTTTTATTCGTTGTTTACAAATGAAAACATTACCTTTGCACGGTGTTAGCCCTTATTGGGCCCTATCGTGCGTTCCTCTAATATGAGGTCACAGTGAGTATAAACAATTAATTTTTAATTTTAATAACTAAACGAGAGAGATTATGAAACAAAGATTAACAATGCTTCTGGCTACGCTCTTCCTTTGTGTAGGAGCGATGATGGCTCAGACAAAAGTTAATGGTACCGTTATCGCTCAGGAGGACAACAGCCCTATTATCGGTGCTAGTGTCTTAGTAGTTGGAACGAATGTCGGTGCTATCACAGACGCTGACGGACGTTTCTCGCTGACGGTTCCCGCTGGCAAGAGTACGCTTCGTATTACTTATGTGGGTATGGAACCCATCGAGGTAAGTGCGCGTCCCAACATGCGTATTATTCTGACCAGCGATCAGAAAGCCTTGGACGAGGTGATCGTAGTAGGTTATGGTACGCAGCGCCGTGAGGCTAAGACCGGTTCTATCACGACCGTAAGCGGTAGTGAGATTGCTGACATCCCCGCTACTTCACTCGATAAGATGTTGGGTGGTAAGTTGGCTGGTGTATCTATTACTCAGCAGTCAGGTCAGCCTGGTTCAACTTCAAGCATCCGTATCCGTGGTAACAGTTCTATCAATGCTGGTAACAACCCATTGTATGTTGTCGACGGTGTACCCATCATGAGTGGTGATGATGCTGAAATGACCAACACTTCTAACCCTATCGCTACCATCAACCCTGATGATATCGAGTCAATTACCGTGCTGAAGGATGCTGCTGCAGCTTCTATTTACGGTTCACGTGCTGCTAACGGTGTGATTCTGATTACCACCAAGAGCGGTAAGGAGGGTAAGAGTCAGTTCACTGTTCGTGCCAAGTATGGTATTTCTTCACTGGCTAACGACAATGACTTCGGTGTTATGAGTGGTCAGGAGCTGCTCCAGTATCAGCGCGACGCTATTATCAATGCTGGTAAGAATCCTGATGACCCCACCGCAGGTGCTACTTACTATCGTCCTTATGAGTTGCTGAGCCGTCCTCAGACCAACTGGATGGATCACTTCACCCGTCAGGGTAAGACCAACGAGTACGAGATTACCATGTCTGGTGGTTCTGGTCGTACCAAGTATTACAACTCTGTTTCTTATCATAAGACCGAAGGTATCTACTACGGTGTAGACTTCAAGCGTATTCAGGCTCGTGTCAATGTTGACCATGAGATTAACAAGTACCTGAAGACCGGTACCCGTATCAACCTTGGTTATACTGAGAGCAACGACGTGCCTATGCAGTCGCTGTACTATTCTAACCCTGCTTTCGCTGGTATGACGATTCTGCCTTGGACTCCTGCCTACGATGAAAAGGGTAACCATAATTCAGCTATTCCTGAGAACTCTAACTCGAACCCACGTGCTACTGCACAGTATGATGATCAGTGGCAGAAGACATACTTCGGAAATGGTAGCTTCTACCTGGAGTGGAAGCCTATCCGCCAGTTGACCTTCAAGACCACCAATGCTGTTGAAATGAAGTTCATTGAGAGCCGTCGTTACTGGTCGCTCGAGGCCCATAATTATGCTACAGGTTATCCTGAGCTGCAGATGATTGACAGCCAGCGCCGCAGCTTGACTACTTCAAACACGGTAACATGGGATGATACCTATGCTGATTTGCATCACGTTCGCTTGCTGCTCGGTCAAGAGGCCAACCACTACCACTATCAGTATATGTATGCAATGGCTGAGAACCTGAATCCTCAGATTCCTTATCTGGATTCTGGTGACTCTTCTAACCACCACGTTGAGGACTACTACATGAACCGCACAATGATGTCTTGGTTCGGCATCCTCGACTATAGCTTCGATTCTCGTTACTACCTGCAGGCTTCTATCCGTACCGACGGTTCTAGCCGTTTCGGTCAGAACAAGCGCTGGGGTACATTCTGGTCAATCGGTCTTTCTTGGAACGCCCACAACGAGGCTTTCCTGAAGAACGTGAAGTGGCTGAATGTTGCTAAGCTGCGTTTGAGCTATGGTGTCAACGGTAACGATAATATCAGTGACTATATGCAGTATGGTACGTATGCATCCAGCATCTACAATGGTGTTACTGGTCTGCGTCCTTCAACTCCTGCTAACCCCGACCTGTCATGGGAGAAGAACTATGCTTGGAACATCGGTATCGACTTCCGCTTCCTGAAGCGCTTCTCTGGTAGCATCGATATTTACTCACGTAAGACTACCGATATGCTGCTCGACAAGTCTCAGTCTTCTACTTCTGGTTTCAACACCGCTACTACCAATATCGGTTCAATGCGTAACAATGGTATTGAGTTCCAGTTTGACGCTGACATCATCGACAAGGGTGACTGGAGATGGAGCATGGGCTTCAACATCGCTCACAACAAGACCAAGATTCTGGAACTTGCTGGTGATGAGATGATGAGCTACTCAGAGGACTCTCGTCTGCGTCATATCGTAGGTGAGTCTATGTTCACCTTCTGGTTGAAGGACTATGCGGGTGTGAACCCCATCAATGGTGAGGCTCTATGGCGTACAGAGTCAGGTGAACTGACCAACAATTTCAACGATGCAGCTTACGTTAAGAGCGGTAGCCCCGAGCCTAAGTACACTGGTGGTATCAATACCACTGTTAGTTGGAAGGGCCTGCAGTTGAGCGTTGTTGGTGAATTCAAGGGCGGTAACAAGGTGATGATCATTGAGAACCGTTACCTCACTTCTGACGGTAACCAGATGTCAATGAACCAGCAGAAGGGCGCTCTGAACTATTGGAAGAAGCCGGGTGACACTGGTTGCAACCCCAAGCCTATCGCTGGTAATACTACCAACTCTTACAGCTTCGCTTCAAATCGTTTCATCGAGAAGGGTGACTACTTCCGTATCAAGGATATCACACTGTCATATCAGCTTCCTCAGAGCATCCTGAAGAAGGTCGGCCTTACTTCTACTCGTGTCTACGCCAGCGGTCTGAACGTTTACACCTTCCACGATGTAAACTTCTGGGATCCCGAGCGTGGTGTCGATGGTATGGGTTATGGTATCTATCCCGTATCTAAGTCGTTTATCGTAGGTATTGACCTGTCGTTCTAAGCGAAGTAACATTGAATAACAGAAAATAATAAGAAAGTAGAATATGAAAAAGACTATTATAGGACTGGCACTGATTGCCACAGTCAGCAGCACGTTCACTGCTTGTAAAGGCTTCCTGGAGGAGGAGCCTCTGATGAAGCAGAGCAACGAGCTCACCTTTGCCACTTTCGACGGTCTTAACCAAGCTGGTGCTGCCATCTACGGTATGATGCAGAGCGCTTCTTGGTATGATGGTGTGTACACCTTGCAGTCGGAGCTTCGTGGTGGTAACGCCAAGAACCCCCTCTCAATTGCTGGTTCAGGCCGCTATCGTAATGATACTCAGTGGAACTACAACGAGAGTTCTACCTCTCCTCTTTGGACTTATGCTTACTACACCATCGCTTGGTGTAACAATATCATCAATAATCTGGAAAGCTGCGATAAGGGCGATGCTACCCAGCAGGATGTCAACAACCTGAAGGCAGAGGCACTCTTCATGCGTGCTCTCTGTCACTTCGACTTGGTAATTACATACGCACAGCCTTATTCAGCTGCTCCTGAGAGTCTGGGTGTTCCCGTTATTCTGGTTACAGAGAACGGACAGCCCGCTCGTAACACCGTAAAGGAAGTTTACGACCAGGTCGTTGCTGACCTGCTTGAGGCTGAGAGCCTAATGAGCGATAACTTCAAGCGTACAGGTGATGATGCTGCTGCATCTGCTACTAAGCCTGCTATCCAGGCTCTGCTGTCTCGCGTATATCTTTATATGGAGAATTGGCAGGGAGCTGCCGACTATGCTACCAAAGTTATCAACAGCGGTAAGTTCTCTTTGCTTTCTGGTAATGATTATGTTGGCATGTTCAGCGCATCAGCTGCTCCAACTGGTAGCGAGATTATTTTCGAAGTATTCGGTTCTAAGAAGAACGATTATTGGGATGAATCAGGTTGGACTCACCTGCCTTATATAACAAGTTGGGGTAATGGTAACGACGGTTCTGCCGACGTATGCGCTACCTCAGACCTTGTAGATCTTTATGAGGATGGTGATGTTCGTCTGAACTTCTTTGAAAAGAATGAGAACGACTGGCTCATCACCAAGTATAAGGGTAAGGAGGGTTCTGTACCCCGTGAGACCAATATTCCTGTTCTCCGTCTCTCTGAGATGTATCTGAATCGTGCTGAGGCTATTGCAAATGGTGCTTCTGTTAGTGGAGCAAGTGCACGTGGTGACTTGGAGGCTATTGCTGCCAAGCGTGGTGCTACGGTTCCTGCTCAGTTCAATGTGCTGACAGAGCGTCGTAAGGAGTTGATGTTCGAGGGACATCTCATTTATGATTTGGCTCGTACCAAGACTCCTCTGAATCGTACAGACTTCGACGGTACTGTTAATCAGAACCTGCCTGCTGCTCCTGACTATCATTGGGCAATGCCTATTCCTAAGCGTGAGTTGGATGCTAACCCCAATATGGTACAGAACACTGGTTATTAATATTTGACAATTAATAATTGATAATTGAAAATTTCGAGATTATGAAAATATTTAAATTAACATACGGACTGATGGCTGCTACGATGCTTTCTTTAGCTTCGTGTAACATCAACGAGTATCCGTCGTTCGACGATGGTGATGCATTCCTTGCCTTCACAAGTAGTACTGCTGCTGTTGGTGAAGAAGCAGGATCGTTGGAAATACCAGTTCTGTTGACTTCGAAGTCTGGTTTGTCTGCAACTGCTGAAATAGAAGTTGTCGCCGATGAAACCGGAACAGGGGCTATTGAAGGTACACATTTCACGATAGAAAATAAGACTCTGACATTCTCTGGCTTAGAGGGTGCTACACAGAAAATTAAGATCAACGTTATTGATAATGACGTTTTCGGTGGAAATAAGTCGTTTACTATTCGTCTGAAAGAAGGTGGTAGCGTCAAACTAGGGGCAGCTAAGACTTGCAAGGTAACCATTCAAGACGATGAGCACCCATTGGCATTCATCCTTGGTACTTATGGCGCATCCGCTGACTCATACTTCTCAAGCCGTGGTCACTTCGATTGGGATATTACTATCAGTCGTGATGAAACTGATATTAATAAGGTATGGATTGGTGACCTTGATCCTTATTTTGCAGCCAATGGATATACTGCAGCAAACGGCAGTAATATATTCTATGGTATTGTAAATGAAGAAAAGACTCAGATTCTTGTTCCTGTAGGACAAACTTTGGGATATCAAAATACGGCATTGGTAGCATTTGTTGCAGCTGATCCAGATGTAGATGAAACTGAGGGTGATAATGTCGTTATCGATATTAAGGACAATGGTCAGACACTTGTTATCACCAATGCTTGGGGTATCTATGATGATGGTTGGTGGAACCTCTTCCGTGGACCTATCACTCTGACCAAAAAATAATTAACGCTAAAAAGAAGATTGATTATGAAGAAATTAATATATAGTTTAGCAATTATTCTCGTGGGTCTGTCGAGCTGTGCCAAGTTCGACGATCCAAAGACCGAGAACTATGGTGTAGGTCCCGAAGTAGCTGTCACTATGACTGCTGCTATGCCTACAGACTCTGCTTTCACTATCCAGATCACTCCTGCTGCTGGTGCTACTTACTATGCTTATGCTATTAGCACTGCTCCTGCTGCGGTTGATTCTGCTACTCTGATTAAGGGTGGATATGGTAACACGGTATTGAATGTTAGCGAACGTCCTTCATTGACTCTCAATATTAAGACTGCTGAGCCCAACACTACTTATTATGTGTATGCTTCAGCTTGTAATGATAAGGGTATTGTTGGTAAGGTAGCTTCTGCTAGTATTAAGACCAGTGATTCTGGTGCTCCTATTCCTACAGCTGCTCAAGCAGATGCAGCTAATAAGGCTTATCTTGTACAGTTCAACCAGAATATTATTCAGGGCGAAGGCAAGGTAACTGCTGTTTACTACAAAGAGTTTGATTTTGGTACTCCTGTACCGGTTGAAAACGTTGATGTTCAGATTAGCGGTAAGGTTGCTCAATTTACAGCTACTGATGCTCCTGCAGGTGCTTATGTACTCTTCTCTTGGGAGGCTGGCGCATTTGTAGATGCTACTGGTAACCGTTGTGCACCATTTACTTCACAAGTTAACCCTGAGGGAACCACAGTTGAGACTATCTTCCAGGGCTTGTGGATTCAGGTTCCTCATACTACTTGGGCTATTACTGACAGCCAGTTCACTTCTCCTAAGATAGGTGGTACATTCCCGAAGTGGAGTACGTTCGAGGGTGTCATTGAGTTTGCAGAGAAGGTGTATGTTGTTGAGGATGATGTTAAGGATGGTGACTTTGTGGTCACTTATACTAACAATAGCCGCACTGTAAGTTATAAGTTGCCAAAGGCAAATGTTAACTTCGGCGTTGCTGAGGACCTCTCAACTCAGAAGGTCACCTTCACCTTGCCAGCAGCAACTCAGCCTGGTGATAAGGTAACTGTTTCTATTGCTGAGGGTGTCTTCAAGGATGTTCTAGGTAATGGTAATGCAGCTTATGCTTCTGATAAGGTGTTCTGGATTAGTTTTGCCATGACTCCGGATATGGCACTCGGTACCTTTGAACTGTTGTATATTTCTTACTATGACGAGGAAGGTGCTGTAGCAAGTCTCGGAAATGTAACTATTGAGGCTGATCCTGAGGTTACCAATGGCATCATTATTAAAGACTTGTTCCTTAAAGGTTCTACTATCAAGGGATCTATTGATCTTGATGAATGCAAGATTTATATTCCTGACATGCAGGTTTTGGGTACCTATAAAAATAGTAAGGGTACAACCTATGGCTTAGTATTCGTAACAGCTGACGGAACAGACGCTGCCGCATTTACTGTGAATGCTGATGGTACAATGGTGGCTGACGGTATGTGGGGTGTCTATGCCTTTGATGAGACCTTTACTACGGAAGTTGGTTGGTTTGATGTAGCTAAGGCTTCTGTATTCACTCCTGCTAAGGCTGCTGCTAGTGCTAAGAAGGCAGTCAAGAAATCTGCAAAAACTAAGTCGGTGAAAAAGACTTCTCGTAAACTGGATAAGCGAGTTAGCAAGTAACCTCTCTAATATTAATCCTCTTTTTCTTCATGCCCTCTCTTATCGGGAAGCATGGGGAGGAAGAGGATTATTGGCTTAAATATATTAAATAGGTAATAGTGATGAAAAAAACGATTGTTTTCTTAACCATGATGGCCTTGACCTTAGGTGCTGAAGCTAAGGTGGTGACCACTCAGACTGCTGCTGCTAAAGCCAAGGAATTGGTAGCAGAGCATGTTGATGGATTTGCCGCTGAGGTGCAGAGTGTAACACCTATGACATATAAGGGTCAGACAGCCTACTATGTGGTGCAGTTTGCTCCTCAGGGCTGGGCACTCATCAGTGCTGATGATACCTCAGCTCCATTGTTGGGATATAATACAGAAGGACGTTTCCAGACTGAGGATATGCCTTACAACATGCAATGCCAGATGGATGTTTACTGCGATCAGATTATCGACAATGCCAGTAAATATACCGAGCAGCATCCCAATTGGAAATCTGTGGATTCCCGTGCCCGTCGTGCCGCTAATAGAGCAGCTAAAATCGATCCATTGATTCAGGTGAATTGGAATCAGGGGGGGGCTTATAAGAAGTATTGTCCAAAGACTTCTAAAGGCCAGGCCATTGTAGGTTGTGTTGCTGTGGGTATGGCTCAGGCTATGAGCGTGGCTCAGTGGCCTCCACGTCCACAAGGCGATTTTGGCTATCAGCATGATGAGTTTGGTTATGTCCATGTCAACTACGACGAAGAACCTGTTTACGATTGGGATGCAATTTTGAGTGGTGCTAATAGCTATGATGCTGCAGCTCGCTTGTTGTGGCATTGCGGTGTTTCCGTGAAGATGGACTATGGCTATGATGGTTCTGGTACACAAACCTCCTATATTCCTGGTGCTTTACAGAGAAATTTCAATTATCCATCATCTGTGAGATACTATTCACGTAGCAATTTCTCTGACGAAGAGTGGAAGACGTTAATCCTTACTGAAATCCAGGAAGGTCGCGCTGTGGCTTATAGTGGACATGATCCCAAGAAAGGCTATGGTCATTGTTTTAATCTTGATGGATATAATGGGACGTGGTTTAATGTGAACTGGGGATGGGGCGGTGCCAATAATGGTTACTTCTCACTCGACGCCTTGCACGATGCTACCATGGATATGGACTATACAGACGGTCAAGGTGTTGTCGTAGGTATCCGTCCACCATCAGAGTATCCTATGAACATTATTCTGTCGTCTACTACAGTGGAAGCCACTGCTCCTGTAGGCACAGTAGTTGCTGATGTAACCGTAGAGAGTGAAGCTAACAATCCCACTTATTCCTTCACGTTAAAAGGCCCGATTAATCCTTTTACACATAAGGCTACAACTCCTCCCTTTGAAGTCAGAAACATGCAATTGGTAACTACCAAGGAGTTGGAAGAGGGTGATAAGAAGTTCACTATGACAGTGAAGAATAATGAGAATGGCCATGAGCTTTCTCGTGACTTCACTATTAAAGTTGTTGGTTCTGCAGGTATCGTCAGCATTACTTCTGCTGAAGTTGCTGAAACTTCTTACTTTACAGTTGACGGTCGTCAGTTGCAGGCTCCCCAGAAGGGTCTGAACATTGTTCGTCAGCGTACGAAGGATGGTAAGGTGAATGCCCGTAAGGTCATCATGAAATAAAAAGGAGGAGAGCAGTATGAAAAAGCTTTGTTCTTTATTTGTTTTGCTTTGTGCAGTGCTGACAGTCTCTGCCCAAAAGTTCGAACCTAACACGAAGTGGCCTTACCTCTACGAGGACTTCACGCAGGGCACCATCTTCTTCAATGGCAATAAGAAGTCGGAGGCTAAGCTGAATATCCACCTGTGGGGTAATAAATTGCACTATCTGAAAGGCGACAATAAGATTTATCAGTCGGACGATCGTGACGTGATTCGCGTGGAGATTGGTTCTGATGCCTTTATCTACAGTGACCATCAGTTGATGAAAATTCTCTCTGCAGATAACAATAACCTGCTGGTTGTTCAAGACAAGGCGGACTTCGACGCGCTCTTTGCCAACACCGGTGCCTATGGTGCCAGTCTGAACTCATCGGCAGCTCGCGACCTTTCGTCATTGGAATTGGGAGGACTTGATACGCCAGAGTTGGGCCTGTTGCTGCAGGAGCGTCACGATGGTCGTGCCATTGATGTGAAGCAGGTATACTTCTTTATTGTTGATGGCAAACAGGTTGAAGCCAACAAGAAAGAGGTGGAAAAGCTGCTCTCCGACAATGGAAAGAAGGATTGGAAAGCTTTCCAGAAAGATAACAAGATTAAGTGGAAGAACGAAGAGAGTCTGCTGAAGGTGCTTTCGTTCATCAATGCGAACAAAAAGTAACAGCGTTAACGCTTACTCTTAAAGAAATCTTGCATCAGCTGGCGGCATTCCTCTTCTAGGATGCCGCCAGTTATGTTACACCGAGGGTGCAAAGCCTGAGGGGCATACTGGCTAAAGCCGCGTTTCTCGTCGCGACAGCCATAGACGATACGGGGAATCTGGCTCCAGCCTAAGGCACCGGCACACATGGTGCAAGGCTCTACGGTGACATAAAGCGTGCAATCGGTAAGGTACTTGCCCCCTAATTCATTGGCAGCAGCAGTGATAGCCTGCATCTCAGCATGAGCCGTCACATCATGTAATGTCTCCGTCAGGTTGTGGGCACGGGCTATGATGCGGTCCTGGCAAACCACAATGGCACCAATGGGTATCTCTCCTTCGTCGTAAGCCTGCTGTGCCTCTTGCAATGCACGGCGCATATACTGTTCATCTTTATTTTGTTGTTCCATGTTGCAAAGGTAGTAATTAATTAAGAATTAAGAATTAAGAATTAAGAAAAAATGTGTATCTTTGCAACGTGGAATGGAAAATCGTTCATATTGACGAGACAGAATCGACGAACCGCTGGTTAACACAGGGGGACAGTCCCTCTGTGAGAGACCTCACACGGGGACAGTCCCCCTGTGTTGTCGTGGCAGACTACCAGACGGCAGGACGCGGTTGTGGTACGAATACATGGGAGAGTGAACGGGGCAAGAACCTGCTGTTCTCCATGCTCATTCATCCAACCGATATTCCAGCCCATGAGCAATTCCGCATATCGGAGATGGTGTCCGTAGCGTTATGTCGGACGCTCCAGTCCTATCTCGATCAGAAGGTTGAGATCAAATGGCCTAATGACATCTATGTGGGTGACCAGAAAATCTGCGGTATTCTGATAGAAAACCGGTTGCAAGGCAGCTTTATTAAGGACAGCATCATCGGTATAGGATTGAACGTGAACCAGCGTGAGTTCAGGAGTGATGCACCGAACCCAGTGTCGTTATGGCAATTGTTGGGGCATGAGGTGGAAAGAGAGGCTCTCTTACGGTCGTTCCTAAACTGTTTTGAAATTGTTTCAAGCAGCAAAACACTTTGTTTTGAGTATCGAAACAATTTGTTTCGAAGAGGGAAACAGTTTGTTTATGCCGTCGGAACAACTCGTTTTAAGGCACAGCTCATCGACGTGGAGGCTGACGGGCGTCTTGTATTACAGGATGAACAGGGTGAAAGGCGCACGTTTGCATTTAAAGAAGTACAATTCATTATATAAATAAACAAAGATTATGGCAAGATTTAAGAGAATTCTTCTGAAGCTCTCGGGTGAGAGTCTGATGGGTAAACAGGGTTATGGTATTGACCCTGAGCGTCTGAGCGACTATGCTCGCCAGATTAAGGAAGTGAGTGAGATGGGTGTACAGATTGGCATCGTCATCGGCGGTGGTAATATCTTCCGTGGACTGAGTGGCTCGCAAAAAGGCTTCGACCGTGTGAAAGGCGACCAGATGGGCATGTGTGCTACGGTGATTAACTCCCTGGCTTTGAGTTCTGCTCTGGGTGCTGTGGGTGTTAAGAACAAGGTGCTGACGGCTATCCGCATGGAGCCAATTGGTGAGTTCTACACCAAGTGGAAGGCTATCGAGGCTATGGAGGCTGGTTATGTCTGCATCTTCTCAGCCGGTACGGGATCGCCTTACTTCACCACTGATACAGGTTCCTCATTAAGAGGTATCGAGATTGAGGCTGATGTGATGCTGAAGGGTACTCGTGTGGATGGTGTCTATACTGCTGATCCAGAGAAGGATCCCACAGCTACCAAGTTTGATGCCATTACTTATAAAGAAGTGTTGGCCCGTGGTCTGAAGGTGATGGACCTGACAGCTATCTGCATGTGCCAGGACAACAATCTGCCTATCTATGTCTTCAACATGGACATCGTCGGCAACCTGAAGAAGGTGATGGATGGTGAAGAGATAGGAACGCTGGTTCACAACTGATGAAAAACTTGTTGTTCTTCATACTTTTGCTGACGATTATAGGTTGTAATCGTCAGCAAAAGTATGAAGATATTTTAGAAGAAGCAGATCAAGTCGTTGAGAATAATGCCGACTCTGCTCGACGTCTGTTAATGCATATGTCTGATATAATGAAATATGGTAATGCTAATAATCAGGCGCATTATATCATGCTCATGTCGCAGACAGGATATGTTCTTTATGACTCAGTTCCAAATGATAGTCTTATTGACCTATCGGCAAATTATTATAAGAAGATAGGTAATAAATCATCATACGTTCGTTCATTATATTATCGCGCAATGAATCTGTATGTAAAAGGAAATCATAAGGAGGCTCTAGTCCTTTTAAAAGAAGGTGAACGTATCGCTTCTGGGAATCGCGATATATTATATATGTCTAAATATCATGAGAGCCTTACAATGGTAAATTATGAGGCACAATGCAACGAATTAATGCTTAAATATGCCCAGTTGTTTTTAAATGATGCTGTCCTTTTAAATGATACGACAAGAATAGCTCATGGCTTGTCTCATGTTTCCACAGCTCTTATCCGTTTACATGAAGATTCAGAAGCGGAAGAGTATCTCAAAGGAGTTATTCCTTATCTCAAGGGTTTAGATAGTCTGAGTAGGTCTTATCTGCTGACAAATCTGGCATGCGCATTTCATTCTAATGGAGATATAAAGCGAGCTAAATTATATTTAAATCAATCGTTGGAGATATATCCAAGACCCAATACATATGCAGAACTTGGTGATATTTATGCAGAAGAAGGTAACTTGCAAGATGCGGAAGAATGTTGGAACAATGCTCTTAAGTCAGACAATCCCATTATTGTAACAAACACATTGTCATCCATTCGCGACTATTATATAGAACAAAACAATTATCTGAAAGCTTTTGATATCTCGGAACGTTTGCATCACATCAAGGATTCTGTTAGTCAGGCATCAGAGAAAACATTGCTGGCAGAGCTTCAATATAAATATGACCAACAGGTTATAGCCAATAAACTACAAAGAGCATTAAACTGGATATTAGGTGGCTCCCTAATTGCAATATTACTTATAATATGTATTTTATTTATTCACCATCGTGTAGTAACAAGGTATAGTCGCCAATTAGCAGAAAGCCTACGGACTATTGCTGATGTCAATCGTAAGATATCTTTATTGGAAACTGAAAGAAAGGAGCGAGAACTACATGAAGGTAAAACCATAGAGAAATATAGTAAGAAGATAAAGGCTTTGGAGGAAAAGGCTTTTAAAATTCATCGTGACACATATGCACAAATAGGTCGCGGAAAACAAGTGTATGATGAAATTATGGGAGGTCAAGCCTTGATTTATAGGGAAGATGAAATATGTTTGACGTGTTACTTCTCAATATTTCATTATAATACATATTACCAATGGACGCAGTTGTATCATGGTTTGACTCTTCGCCTGATTGTGTTTTTAATTCTCAAAGATATGGGTAAGACAGATGAGGATATCTGTCATATCCTAAATATTGAAAGAGGATCGCTTAGATCAATAAGATTACGATTAAGGAATCAACAAATAGTATAGAATAGTGCTTCTAGCGTTGTAAATGGCATTCAATAATAACACAGTATTCTGACTGTTTTTGTTTTTAAATTACTGAAATACAGTATAATACGTTTTTGTTCCGTTTTGCAACGCATATCAATAATACATCCGATTATCTTTTTTTCTTCATTTTAAAAACAGTACCTTTGCGCCGCAAAATTTTAAAATGAAGAAAAATGAAACAGAAAAACGTTAGAATGATTGCCATAGCTTTTTTGATGACTATGGTATTGGTTCCCTATTCAATGATAGGGGCAAATGTGAAAGTTGTAAAGCAACCTAAGCAGAATCAAGAAGAATTATTTATCCGTCGGGCTCCTGCAAATTATTCAGATGCTGCTATTGCCTACTTGAATACAGAAAGTGGCATCCTTGGTATTCTATTTATGATAGAAGTACCTAGTGTGGAGATAGAAATTTACAAAGAAGGGATTTTGGTCATTACAGAGAATCGTTCCTTGAGCATTGGTGACAATGTTGATTTTGATCTTTCTGTATATGGACGAGGAGAATATCAATTTATCATTAGTAATACAGGAGAAGAGGATTTATATGGCTCGTTCCAATACTAAATACATTCTGATCTTGTTATTACTGTGGATAGTGATGGTTGTCAATGCGACATCTTACAGAGAAAAATACGCAGCTGTATTGACCTATTATCAGCAGAAACCTTATGACAGGCAAAAGTATGATGCTGCCCTGTTTTTAATAGACTACATGGGAGGCCATCAATCGCCAGAAGGTGCTGGTATTCGTCATTTTATTCAAGTTGTTAAAAATTTCAAGCCAAAGACTGATATTGGTAAGTTAAACAGGGCATGGCAAGAATGCCATAAGAATGCTACTACGAAATTGGTCCCAGACAGCAGTATAATCAGTAGTGAGCAACTTATATCCAACATAGATGATGCATTTGATATGTGGCGTTCTGCGCCTTGGTACAAAGATGTGTCTTTTGAGTTGTTCTGTCAGTATGTATTGCCATATAGAGTCAGTAATGAACATTTGTCATTAGATTGGCGAAATACTCTGCGAGATGCATACCAAGATAAATTGCAGGGCGTTACTGATATCAAGGAAGCATTTGCTATCTTGAGAAGAGAAGTATTGTCAAGAGTCAAAAACTCACACACCTTTACTCCTTTCAATCTTGATCCGCTTACCTATCAGCAAACATGTCGAGCCAATTGTGATCAACGTTGCATTTTGTTGGCATCTGTATTACGGGCTTTCGCCATTCCTGCGGCTATTGATGTCGTTCCTCATTGGGCCGATTATAGTACTATGGGACATGCGTGGGTTTCGCTTGTGTTAGGAGAGGGGCAGACCTATACAGCTTATGAAGATGATGACTATCCGCATATGAATAACAAGATAGATGCATCAGTTTTTTTAAAAGACGATAGTGTCATTGCTGATATATACTGTCCTTATCAGATAAAGAAAGAAAAGCGAGTGGCAAAAATATATCGAACAACCTATATGAGTAATCGTATGGATGTGTCAGGAGATTACGGCCTAAATGGGACACTGCAGATTTTCTGCGACACTAACGATACAGTCTATCTCTGTATTTATCAGACAGGGAAGGACTGGTATCCCATCGCTCAAACGAAAGCTACAAATGGAAAGGCTGTGTTCGAACATTTAGGGAAAGGTGTAGTCTATCTGCCTACTACTATGTTAGACGGGAGGCTGTATCCACTTTCAACACCTGTATTATTAGATGAAAATGGGAATGCGCGGTATTATTCCAAAGCGTGTAATGATACCTGTACAATTGTTATAAATCGTAAGTATCCCCTGTGCTCTTATATGCCAGCACAATGGAGAAAACTTGAGGGTAGTGTGATAGAGGGGGCAGACAATCCCTTGTTTAATAAACCTGATACTCTTTACTTCTTGGGTGAGATGCCTTATGGAACAACGCAAATCAACTTGAACAATAAGAAGCACTATCAATATGTCAGGTTTAAATCTCCCAACAAAGAGATTGCACTTTTGTCAGAATTATATTTCATGGGAACTAATGGAAAGCCTGTAAATGGGCATGACATTTCGGCTGGCGTAGATACAAATCGAATAGAGCTTTTACATGATGGCGACAAGGAAACAAAGATTAAAGCGCTTAAACCTGGCTATTGGGTTGGGATACAATTAATTAAACGCCAGGATAGTGTGAGTACCGTTTCCTTTACTCCTGTTTCCGATGGTAATGACATCCAATCGGGACACCTATACGAACTATATGCTTTTGATACATCTTGGCATTTGATGGACAGGGTTTATGCTCGAAATAATGACAGTCTCATTTTCCATCATGTACCTCAAGGTATGCTCCTACTATTAAAAGACAGGACTAAAGGCCACGAAGAGAGAATTTTTGAATATAAGAACAAACAACAAATTTGGTATTGATAAATGATTTACATGAAGAAGAAACTATTTTTGTGTTATTTGGTATTCGTCTCAGGTGTTACAGCTATAAGTGCACAAACAATAGAGCCAACGGGCGAAGAGATGAATGTGTTTTTTGAACATGCAGATGAAATAATTCAGAAATCAGATGATGCATGTAATGAGATAATCGTATCTCTGAGCATGAATTACATGATTCCAGATTCTCTGACAAGTATTATTAGAAATTATATAGAATTGCGTGAAAAGCGTAAGTCTATTTGTGATTACCTATATCATAATTCTTTAGAACAGCGAGTCAAAGCAAAAATGGTGATAGATAGCCTCTTTCAAGATTCCATAGATGTCATCCTAATACCTTATAATAGTATATCAGGTGAAAACATAAGTTATGCTCTAAAGATACATAAGATACTTCAGTTGGATAAGGCACAAAAAGATTATATTGAACACGAAGCTCTTGATATTGCAAGGAAAATACGGCGAAATCCAAGGCTTGATGTATGGGATAGAGAGATGGAACTTCTGAAGAATACACTTACAAGTAATCAGTTAAATCAGTTTTTTGTCCATAAACATGGTGTTAAAGTGGGGCAAATATTAACTGAGGCGTGGGATCGTCTTGAACAGCAGGGGTTGACCACGGAACTTGATAGTGTTAAGGATCGTACAATAGCTTACTATTACTATTTGGAACAACTGAAAATAGAAGATGTCTATAGAAGAAAGGATGACTTGCGTAGAAAAGCATTAAGGGAGCTTAATAAACAAAAGCCTTTAATGGTGAAGATGCTTGACGCTATTGACAAGCGTAAACAAGTGAATGCACATATGCGGGAGCGTGGAAATGATTTTGTATGGTAAATGGATAAAGAAAGCGATGAAAAAAATTTTGAATACTATTATAGTAGCAGTAGTAATACTGATCTCATCAGTAAACCGTATGTATGCGGTGTCAATAGAGGATGTGAAATTAGCTGTAAGTATTTTGAAAGGTATTGATGATACAAAAGATGACTTGTGGGCCATTCAAATTATTAAGCAAGCTGCAATAGTTGACAGCATTCCCTATGCCATGAATGTTTTGGGCATTGCGTATATGAATGGTATTGCTATTGAACAGGATGTGGATATGGCCTGTAAGTGGCTGGAATTGGCAGGAAAAGGAGGCTTCTCCAATGCATATCATAATCTAGGAATGATATACAAGAATGGGAATCCGCAAGATTTCGGAAAAGCATATGAATATTTTAAGCAAGGTGTGGATTCTGGCTCAATAATGTGTTGTTACGATCAGGGGTATATGCTTTATAAGGGACTTGGTTGTCAACAAAATTACGCAGCAGCTATAACACTCTTTGAGAAGGGCGTGGCAGCAGATCATTCCCCATGCCTATACATGTTGGGACTATGTTATCGTAATGGTTATGGAGTGGAAGAAAATAAAGAGAGGGCAGAGTATTTGTTAAGGCGTGCTGCAAATCACAATTATGGTCGGGCTATGGAAGAACTTAATTGTGAACAACCAGAAAATAGTTGGAATAGCCTTTCAACTAATCTGAGTTTAACGGAGATACCTGCTATGATGCCTGCGGATTTACCATTAGTCATTGATTGTCAAAACGTCTCAGGAAAATATGAGGGGGTATTGGTAACTTACGATTGGAGTGGTGAAAATATTATATCTGAACGTCCTCTGGCATTAGATGTGGTTGCTAATTATAATGAACTAACAGGTATGTGGTGTGAAGGTAAGGATACGGTACAGATAAAAGCGATGATGTCAGAGAATGGTCGGATGGTTTTTTCTGAGAGCAGTATCAGTCGTCGTGATCGTTATGTGGTAGGTAAACCTATAAAATACCGTTTTGAGTCTGCTGATCTCTGTGCTGAATTGGGGTCTATTACCGGGCGACTCCGTCTCTATTCAACAACGATACGTGAACCAGAGAGACCTATGTACATATTATTGAATAAAAAAGATAGTACAAAAGAAACCAAGGATGGTGCACCATCAAAAATATATGCCTATCCAAATCCTTTCTCCAATCAGTTCACTGTCAGTTTCGATTTGTTGGAAAAGGAAAAATCAGCATTACTATATATTTATAGCCAGTCTGGCATTAATCTTCATACTTATCATTTAACCAATCTGCAGGAAGGAAAGAATGTCATTTCAGTTTCTCCTACACTACCAGAAGGAGTCTTTTTGCTGAAAGTAGTAACTCAGAAACAGAAATTTCAAACAATAATTATTAAAAAGAATAATATTCGATGAAGAAAATTTTGATATTACTTCTGCTTTTACTAAATTTGTTGCCACAAATGAACAAGGGCGGAATGACGATAGGATTCTCAATGATATCAGCTCAAACGATGGGCAATGAAAATACCTATTATTGCAATGAGGATGGATTATGGTATCTTTCTCCATTACCATGTGAAGATGAATATGGATATGGAGGTGGCGTATGCCATGCAAAATGCACAAAATGTGGTTTTGAGGGGGATTGCAACTCTGTCGCAAATCATTGGTGTGAAACTGATTCAAATACTCATAATAACAATTCTAATAACACCCTTCCAGAAACAGGTTCTGCTGGAGGGGGATCTGGTTCAGCGCATCATTCTAATAATAATGATCATATTGAAGAGGATTGTGAATCTATTCCTATGAGCGATGCTGCCAAGGCAAAACTCAGGCAGGTTTTAAGTAGCTTAGATAAGAGTTCTCATTTTACATATGGTGAGAGAGACTCAATAATCGGGAAGGATCCTAACACAGGTAAGCCCATAACGGTTAAAGTTCCTCAAGTGTTTAGTAGCTTTAGTGAGTACCTTTCTGAAATAGCAAAGACTCCCCAATATGAGCATGGTGCTTCTTTTGACTATTTTGAAGATAATTCTGTCGGTATGCAATATGGACTGCGAATGTATTTTAACAATTCAAACAATAGCGTTGAAGTTTGTGCAAAATACGCAACAGTGATAGATATTCATAATCATCCTGTCTTTTCAGCCCCATCTCCTCAGGATTTATATGTTTTGTCTTCAAATGCGAACCAATATTCAGACTCTGGATACAAATATCAGGGTGAGATAGTTATAAATTGCAATGCCCAAGACACTATTATATACTTTATGAAGGTTGAAGATAGAGAATCTCTAAAAAAATTGTATGTAGTATTGGAGAATAATGTAGACCATAATGGAACCCATAATTTTATAAAAAATGGAGCTTGTTTTAATTATTTAATAGAACAAAAGAGCACATTTAAATCTCTTTCCGAAGTAGATGAATCTTTATTAAAGTTACAATTGATAGCGAACTATTATACAGACGGGAAAGGTTTGAGTATAACGAAATATAGTTGGTCTAAGGGCAAACTTAGAACTCAAGGGGATATTAGAACTTATGGCGTTAAGAAAGCTCAAAATAAGAGAGGAAAAGTAGTATACAAACCTATTAAATGTTGATAAAATGAGAAAGATGTTATTAATTGTGACAGTGTTGGCACTTGTGCAACCACATATTTGTTGTGGAACAAACTCTCAGTCATCCTTCGGTTATAATCCATATACAGATAAAGGCTGGGATGATGATGACGTGGCATATTTTAATTTGTATAAAACAAGTTTTGAACATAAAAAAATGGGCGTGCTATATTCTTTTATGCAACTGCGAGACATGAAGATAAGGTTTGTAGGTTCCTATGGAACGAGTCCATGGATTACTCCTGGTGGGAAATCGTATATGAGAGAGTTGTTTATATATTCTAGGGATTTACAAATGTTGTCAAAAGGAATGCCATATAGAATAATTATTGTAACTCTTGATTTTAACGACAATGATACTTCTGTTGATGACAAAGAGTTTTGGAGATCAATGGATGATGATAAAGATGAAATTGAACAATTTATAGAAAAGACCAAAAATCTTGTTATAAAATCTTGCGTCTTAGAATTAATGACATGGCAATTTGATGAATAGATTCTTTTGAAAAAGTTTCTTGATAAAACTATTCAAAGGATGTAAATATAATATAGGTATTGTTCATCAAGAAGAAAGTATTTGCAAGGAGAAAACTTGGAAACTCAGAGCCATTTTAAGGGAATTTTCAATATCTCTTACTTATTAATCCTGTTGTTGTCAACGTTGGATACGCATTTATTTGTGTATCCATCGTTGTCACAATCATTATTAACAGGGATGCTGATTCCCCTCCTAAGCTGTTATGTGATTGGGAGAGCATTGATAAGTAAACAGAGATTGTCTATCTCTATGGGGCAGTGCTTAGTTGTAGCGTGGATGCTATTCATGGGGTTGCATGCTCTCCTTATGGCATCTGAAATGTATCGGTTGGCCTATTATCTTATATCGCTGCTGTTGTGTATGATAACGGCAGAAATGATTCGTATGCACCTTCTGCAATGGAGGACAATCGAAAATGCGTTGTTATTTGTGGCTGTGTTACAAGTAATAGCAGTTCTTTATCAATCCATCGCCTCAATTACTGGCAATAGCAATTTAATTACCGGCTTAGGTGAAAATCCTTCAGTTTCGGCAATATATCTTACATGTTGCTGTTGTGTTGTTGTTAGTCGGATTGGGAAAGGTAATCTTGTGTATGTACCATATTTGGTGCTGTTATTTGTAACGATACTCTTGTTGAACTGCCGAACTGCTTATATTGGATTGTATTTATTATTAGCTATCTTTTTATATCAGAGAAGTAGGAAATGGAGAAAAAGGATATGGTTGTGGTTGGTTGTCAGTAGCATATTACCCATCTTGTTTTATGGATTATATCATTATAAACAATTATCATCAGAAGGTCGCCGGCTGATATGGAAGATAACTGTTAACATGGTTATTGATCACCCTATGGGATATGGTTATGGCCTGTTTGAGAAAAATTATAATATGGCGCAAGCAACATATTTTGGGGAGAGAAAAGGGACAAAGGAAGAAAGAATGTTGGCCAATCAGGTCTTTATACCATATAACGACACATTAGAGCATACTATTGAGGGCGGTGTCCTTGGTGGAACATTCTTTCTTTTATTCTTTATTTATTTAATAGGTGAAGCAATTAGGCAAAGAGAGGTTCTGCCGATGACTATTTTCATCATACTTCTTATTATGTCAATGATTAATTTCGTGTGTACTGCTGTACCGGTTTGGCTATTGGCAATGTGCTTTGGTGGAAAAGTGTTGTCAAAAGACAGGCAAATACCTCTTGTGAATGGGCGTTCGGTTTATATGATGGCATTCGTTTTCTCTTTTGTTTTCTTGATTTATGAATTGAAAGTAATCAAAGTTCAGTTATTACTTTCCTGTATGGAGAAAAAGAGTACTGTAAATATACAACAATTAGAATCCTTAAGGACTGACATTGGAACTTCAGAAAGATACTATACTGTTTTGGGAAAGACCTATATGTCGATGGATAGATACGATAACGCTATAGAACAGTTTAGGAATGCATTGAATTACACCTCTTCCCCCTATATTTACAGACTATTGTCAATCTGCTATATAAAGATGAATAATAAGGATGCTTGCATTCATCAGTTGGTAACTATTAGGAACATGTTACCTCATCATTTATGGCCAAATGTCCATCTGATGCGTACCTATCATTATTATGGTGATATTCCTCATGCATTACAATATGCAGGTATAATAACTCAAATGCCTCTAAAGGTGCCTTCAAAAGAAGCTGCATCCTATCAAGAGGAAGCGCGTAATTATATAGAGAAATATGCTATCAACATGCGTTAAGCCTCCTCGAATTCTACATATTCGCCATCGGAGTCGTCGAAAATCTTGTTGTTTTCGCGCTCTTGATGGCGATGGTCTATAATGGTCTCGCCTGTTGTGGTCTCTGTGCGGCGGGCATCGTCTCTCTGAGCGTTCTGATAACTCTGATGATTCTGAGTATTCTGATTATTCTGAGTATTCTGAGAATTCCAGGAGCCTTGGCTCTTCTGAGCCCTGTGACTATACTGTTGACGCTGTCTGCCCGTCTCTGTGCGATAACGGTGGTCCTGCTGTTCTGCAGCTTGTTCGGCCGCCTTACGGAAGTTCTTGATAGCACGTAGGATAGTGCCTCCCAGTAGTATCATGAAAAATACAAACAGGAAGAATATAAAAATCAGAATGCCAAAGATACCTTTTAACATAGACTTATCGGGGATTAGGATTAACTAGAGAAATGGTGGTTGATAGCAGAGAGTATCACGTACCATGCGATGATGGCAGCCAGTCCGCTGACATTCAGCAACAATAGCAGGGGGATACAGGTCAGCAGGAAGATATATTTCACTTCGTTGCCCTGCCAGCCCCACGTCTTGAACTTGAGGGCAAACATGGGAATCTCACTGACCAGCAACCAAGAACTGATAAGTACGCCAGCCAGTAACAGATATTCAGCATAGGGCAGTATGGCAATGCTGTCGCCCAAACCAACGATAAGTGAGCCCCAGAAGAGAGCATTGGCAGGCGTGGGCAGCCCGATAAATCCCATGGCCTGACGCTCGTCGAGATTGAATTTAGCCAAGCGCAACGCAGAGAATGCTGCCATGATAAATGCTAAGAAGGCTAATGGCAATTGGCTGTTAGCTGTTAGCGAAGAGAGGAAGCTGAACACGATAGCAGAGGGGGCAAAACCAAAGGTTACGTCATCAGCCAGCGAATCGAGCTCTTTACCTATTGGCGAAGAAACACCAAGCAAGCGGGCACTCATGCCATCGAAGAAATCGAAAACGGCTCCAATGACGATAAAGAGCAGGGCTAACTGGTAGTCTCCCTCAAACGCCCAATAGGTAGCGATACAACCTGAAATCAGGTTGCAACATGTAATCGTATTGGGTATATGCTTCTTTAACATTAAAGATTAAATATTAAAGATTAAACATTAAGCCAATTTGGCAATGACTGTCTGATCTCCCGTCGTTGGTTGTCCGATGGTGACACAAGCTCTGGCGGTCAGTGGCAAGTAGACATCTACACGCGAACCTAATTTAATAAAGCCGAGGTGTTCGTCGATATAACACTCCTCACCCTCCTTGGCATAGGTGACAATGCGACGAGCCAATGCTCCGGCAATCTGGCGTACCAGCACATCTTCACCGTCAGGCGTGGTAATCATAATGTCGGCATGCTCGTTCTCCTCACTGGCCTTAGGCAACCAAGCCTTATGGTAATTGCCGTCCTGGTGATGCACAAACTTCACCTTTCCGTCGACGGGGAACCAGTTGGCATGTACGTTAAGCGGACTCATGAAGATACTAATCATGAGACGTTTGTCTTTAAAGTATTCGTTTTCTTCAGCTTCTTCAACCACCACCACACGACCATCGGCAGGAGCCACTACCAGCTTGTCGGTATCGCCGTTGAAGTAACGGATAGGGCAACGATAGAAATTGAGCGCCATAGCCCATGTCGCTCCAAATATGACGATGAATATCCAAAAAGGAATCTTAGTGTCGATATAGTACCAAAGCAAACCACCAATCAACAGCAGTGCCAGCATGCTGACGGTTAATTCATTGGTGCCCTCACGATGTATTCTAATTTTTTTTAGTTTCTTAATCCTTTCTCCCATGTGAGATATCGTAGTATTTATGTTTCAGTATGCAAAGGTACGAAAAAAAGTGTAAAGTGTAAAGTGAAACGTGAAGAATTTTGGATTTGCCCTTAATAATTATGAATTTTTTTGGTTATTTCGCCTTTTCGTCGTAACTTTGGACTTCAAAATCGAAAAACAAGACGTATATTTATGGAAGATTTCGTACATTTGCATGTACATACATACTACTCGATATTGGACGGACAGTCGAGCATCAAGCGACTGGTAGACAAGGCTGTAGGTAATGGTATGCGAGGCATGGCCATTACCGACCATGGCGACATGTTCGGTATCAAGGAATTTCACGATTATGTTGGTGGCATCAACAAAGGACGCAAGAAAGAAGGGCTTGATCCTTTTATTCCTATCTTTGGTTGCGAGATGTATGTGTCGCGTTACGGCTCTAAGTTACTCAAGGAAGACAAACGTCATCAAGGTGGTTATCACCTGATAGTACTGGCTAAGAACTATCAGGGATACAAAAACCTTATCAAACTGGTGAGTCGTTCATGGGTGGACGGATTCTATATGCGTCCTCGTACCGATCGTGAAGATTTGGAGAAATACCATGAGGGCTTGATCGTCTGTTCGGCATGTATTGCCGGCGAGGTGCCTCATAAGATTCTGGAGGGTGACATTGCTGGTGCGCGAGAAGCTATTGAGTGGTATCACCGTGTGTTTGGCGACGACTATTATCTGGAGTTGCAGCGCCATGAGGTGAAAGACCCCAGCATTCGCGCTAATCGTGAGACCTTCCCATTGCAGCAGAAAGCCAACAAGGTACTGATAGAGCTGGCTCGTGAGTATGGTATCAAACTGGTATGTACCAACGATGCCCACTTCGTAGACCAGGAGAATGCTGAGGCTCACGACCATCTGCTCTGCCTGTCTACGGGTAAGGATTTGGATGATCCGACGCGTATGCTCTACTCTAAACAGGAGTGGTTCAAGACGCGTGAGGAGATGAACGACATCTTCAGCGATGTGCCCGAGGCCCTTTCCAATACGTTGGAGATATTAGATAAGGTAGAGATTTATAGTCTTGACCACGATCCTATCATGCCGTTCTTCCCTATTCCTGAGGATTTTGGTACGGAAGAGCAGTGGCGCCAGAAATTTTCAGAAGAAGACCTCTTCAAGGAGTTTACCTCTGATGAGAATGGTGAAAACCCATTGCCAAGGGAAGAGGGTGAGAAGAAAATCAAGAAGTTGGGCGGCTATGATAAGCTGTATCGCATCAAGTTCGAGGCTGACTATCTGGCAAAGCTGGCGTATGAAGGTGCAGCCCGTCGCTATGGTACACCATTGCCTCAAGAGGTAGACGACCGTGTCCGTTTTGAGCTGCATATCATGAAGACAATGGGTTTCCCCGGCTACTTCCTCATTGTACAGGACTTCATCAATTCCGCCCGCGATGAGCTGGATGTGATGGTTGGTCCAGGACGTGGCTCTGCTGCAGGAAGTGTAGTGGCCTACTGCTTAGGTATTACCAAGATCGACCCTCTGAAGTATGACTTACTGTTTGAGCGTTTCCTGAATCCGGACCGTATCTCGTTGCCTGATATCGATACCGACTTCGACGATGACGGACGAGGCCGCGTACTGAAATGGGTAGAAGATAAGTACGGTCACGAGAATTGTGCCCATATCATCACCTATGCCACGATGGCTACCAAGAACTCCATCAAGGATGTGGCTCGTGTGGAGAAGGTGCCGCTGAGTATTGTCAACGCCTTATGTAAAGCCATTCCTGACCGTCTGCCAGACGGCATGAAGATGAATCTGCCCAATGCCATCAAGTGCACGCCGGAGTTGCGTGATGCTGAGGCCAGCACCGATCCAGCTTTGCGTAATTCTATCAAATATGCCAAGATGCTCGAGGGTACGGTGCGCGGTACGGGTATTCATGCCTGTGGATTCATCATCTGTCGCGATCCGATTAGCGACTGGGTGCCTGTATCGACGGCTGATGACCCAGATTTCAAGGATACCAAAACCAACTGTACCCAATACGACGGTCATGTGATTGAGTCTACGGGACTCATCAAGATGGACTTCCTCGGACTGAAGACGCTGTCGGAGATGAAGGAAGCATGTGCGGTTATCAAGCAGACACGTGGCATTGACGTCGACCTTGACACAATTCCCATCGACGATCCTAAGACCTTTGAACTCTACCAGCAGGGCCGTACGATTGGTACGTTTCAGTTTGAGTCGAACGGCATGCAGAAATATCTGCGTGAGTTGCATCCGACCGTCTTTGAGGATCTCATCGCCATGAACGCTCTTTATCGTCCAGGACCAATGGATTATATTCCTTCTTTTATTGCCCGTAAGAATGGCAAGGAGGAAATCAAATACGATATTCCCTGCATGGAGAAATATCTGAAGGATACTTATGGCATTACCGTTTATCAGGAGCAGGTGATGTTGCTGTCGCGTCAGTTGGCAGACTTCACCCGTGGTGAGAGTGACGCACTACGAAAGGCCATGGGTAAGAAGAAAAAGGATATCGTAGATGCCATGAAGCCTAAGTTTATAGAGGGTGGCAAGAGAAATGGACACGACGAGAAGATTCTCGACAAGATATGGGCCGACTGGGAGAAGTTTGCTTCCTATGCCTTCAATAAGTCGCATGCCGCCTGCTACTCATGGGTGGCCTATCAGACGGCTTATCTGAAAGCCAACTATCCTGCTGAGTTTATGGCAGCCATCATGAGCCGCCGTCGTGACCAGATTACGGAAATCACCAAACTGATGGATGAATGTAAGGCCATGGGTATCGACACGTTGGGTCCTGATGTCAACGAGTCGTACCAGAAGTTTGGTGTCAACAAGAAAGGTGAAATCCGTTTCGGCTTGGCTGCCATCAAGGGTATGGGCGATGGTGTGGCACAGGCTATCATTGACGAACGCGAGAAAAACGGTCCTTATAAGGATATTTTTGATTTTGTACAGCGTATCAGTTTCAGCGCCGTCAATCGCAAGGCTTTCGAAGCATTGGCATTGAGTGGTGGCTTCGACTCGTTTGGCATCCGTCGTGAAGATTTCTTTGCACAGAATGCTAAGGGTGAGACATTCATCGACACGATTATGCGTTATGGACAGACCTATCAGACGGAGAAACAGGAAGCACAGAATTCTCTCTTCGGCGGTTTCGACGATATCGAGATTCAGACACCTCCTCTGTTGAAGTCAGAAGTGCGTTGGAGCGATATTGAACGACTGAATAGGGAACGTGAGCTGGTAGGTATCTATCTTTCTGCCCATCCGTTGGATGAATATAAGATCGTACTTGACAATCTGTGTAACACACGATGTGACGAATTGGCAGATGTCAACAGTCTGAAGGATCGCGAGGATGTCATCATCGGTGGTATTGTGACAGCGGTGCGTACACGTTTTGATAAGCGCAACAATCCTTGTGGCTTTGTGACATTGGAAGACTTCCAGGGAAGTGGTGAACTGGCTTTGTTCGGAGAAGACTGGGGCCGGTGGAGTGGTATGTTTACTGAGGGTGCCTCGGTTTATATTACCGCCAAGGTGCAACCCCGTTTCCAGTATAGTGACATCATGAGCCTGAAGGTGCAGAACATAGAATATCTGCAGACGGTGAAGGACAAGGCCATTGACCGTATCACCATTTCGATGACGACCGATTTGCTCAACGATCAGATTGTCATGGAGCTCAGCGAGCTGATAGCAGAGAATCCTGGCAAGACCGATCTGTTCATACAACTGCATGACTCCACAGGCAAGAAACATGTCCTATTGCGTAGCACTTCGAAGAGTATTGATGTGAAGAGCAATCTGATACAGTTTATTGAGCAGACGCCCGCCCTTGACTATAAGATCAATTAGGTGGCACGCTATTTGCTATGTTATCAACAGATACATTTAATAACCCTATAAAACCCCAATTAGAATTATGGAAGTAACAATCACAAATGAGAATTTCGAGAACCTGAAGAATGGTGAGTTACCAATGGTAGTGGATTTTTGGGCTACATGGTGCGGTCCTTGCCGCATGGTTGGTCCTGTCATCAGTGAACTGGCTAAGGAGTATGATGGCAAGATTGTTGTGGGCAAGTGCGATGTAGAAGACAACGAGGATATGGCTGCCGAATTTGGCATCCGTAACATTCCTACCATCCTCTTCTTCAAGGGTGGACAGGTTGTTGACAAAATCGTTGGTGCTCAGTCGAAGGCTGCCATCGACGAGAAGTTCAAGAGTCTGCTCTAAAAGGCTACAAGCCTGCTACCATCTTCCTGCTCGGTGATGCTGACACGTACGGCATCGTCGGGCAGGATTTCTTCTATCAGCTCTGGCCATTCGATGAAGCAGAGTGCACCAGAGTAGAAGTAATCCTCATAGCCCATATCGTAGACCTCCTCCAACTTCTTGATACGGTAGAAGTCGAAATGATAGAGGGGAGTACCTTCAGGCAGACTGTACTCGTTGATGATGGCAAAGGTGGGCGATGTGATGACATCGCTGACACCCAGCTCTTCACAGATGGCCTTGACGAAGGTGGTCTTGCCTGCGCCCATCTTGCCATAGAAGGCAAATACACGATGGTCACCGATATGCTGTATAAACTCGCGAGCAGCTTCGCGGATATGGTCTAAGTCGTCTATTCTGATATTCATCTTTTCTTTCCTTTCAATGTAATAATAGGTATAATCATTTCCTCCATCGAGATGCCACCATGCTGGAAGGTGTTACGATAGTAGGAAACGTAATAGTTGTAGTTGTTGGGGTAGGCGAAGAAGTCGTCGCCAGAGGCAAACACATAACTGGTCGACAGGTTGGGAGCAGGCAGATGTGCTTTCTTGGGGTCTTTGATAACAAACAGCTCCTTGGAATCGTAGGCCAGATTCTTGCCCAACTTATAGCGCAAGTTTGTGTTCGTATTGCGGTCGCCAACAATTTTCACAGGATTATTAGTGCGTATGCTACCATGATCGGTCGTGATAATGACACGATAGTCCGTCTGTGCCAACTCCCTGAAAAGGTCGGCTATGACAGAATGGCGGAACCATGACAGCGTGATGGAACGATAGGCCGACTCGTTATTAGCCAGTTCACGTACCATCTTTGACTCCGTACGGGCATGAGAGAGCATGTCGATAAAGTTGAAGACCACGACGTTGAGATCGTTTTTCTCAAACATATTCAGCTGCCCCAGCAACTTGTCCGCTTCTGTCGATGTGTTGATTTTGTGATAGGAGAAGGTGTTCTTTCTGCGATAGCGTTCCAGCTGTGTCTGGATGAGTGGCTCCTCATTCAGGTTCTTACCTTCCTCTTCGTCCTCGTCCACCCACAGGTCAGGAAACATCTGGGCAATCTGAACGGGCATCAGACCAGAGAAGATAGCGTTTCGGGCATACTGTGTGGCTGTGGGAAGGATAGAGCAATAGACGTCTTCGTCAATCTCAAACTGGTTGCTGAGCTCACGTTCCAGCATCTTCCACTGGTCATAACGGAAATTATCCAGGACAACCAGAAAGACTTTCTCGCCAGCATTCAACAGCGGAAAGATTTTCGTCTTGAACAGTTCGTTCGACATCATCGGATGCTCTTCACCTTGCATCCAGTCCATATAATGCTGCTTCACGTATTTGGCGAATCCACGGTTGGCTTCCTCCTTCTGCATCTCAAGCATCTCGGTCATCTGCGAGTCGGTAGCAGTCAATTCCAGTTCCCATCTGACGAGTCGTTTATAGATGTCCGTCCAGTCCTGCCAGGTGCGACAGTCCATGATTTGCATGGAGAGTTGCTGGAACTGCTGCTGATAGCTTGTCTGCACAGCTTCCGTCACAATCTCCTTACGGTGAATGTTCTTTTTCAGCGTCAGAAGTATCTGGTTAGGATTAACGGGCTTGATGAGATAGTCGGCAATCTGCTGACCGATAGCCTGATTCATGATGTCTTCTTCTTCACTCTTCGTTACCATGACGACAGGTGTCTGTGGCGTCAGCTCCTTGATGCGCTGCAATGTCTCCAGTCCACTCAGTCCAGGCATCATCTCGTCGAGCAGCACCAAGTCGAATGCCCGATGGCGACACTCTTCAATAGCGTCGTTGCCGTTGGTGACCGTCACCACCTCATAGCCTTTCTTTTCAAGGAAGAGTATGTGGGCTTTCAACATCTCCATCTCGTCGTCGGCCCATAGCAATAGTCCGTTTGTCATATTTTCTTTCTATCGTTATTTCGTTATTTGGTTATCGCCAGAAGTCATCATCAAACTCATCGTAGGTGTTGCTCTGTTGCACAGGTGCCTCGAAGAACGGGTCATCGGGTGAATTATTGTTGTCGATGGGCTGTTCTGTGTTCTCGTCAGTCGCCTCTTCCTCCTCTTCTTGTGTGATACTTTCCGGCTGTTCAAGCAGTGGCTGGGTGGATATCTCGACAGGCTCAATCTGCTTTTCGAAGAAGATTTCATAGTCTCGGTAACTATAGGTGGTACCCAACAGACGGAGGTTGCTTTCACTTACAATCAGACTGCGACAGTGTTGAATTAATGTGGCCAGCCGTCCTTCTGTAGCATGTAGCTGCCTGGCATACTGTCGGGCCTCATCATAGCTGAGGAATCCGCTGATCAGCATACGGCACAAACCGTTGGGGTCTTGGTCTGTCTGGATATCAAAGTTACGTACCAGATAGTTAGAGAAGTTATGGCGTGCCATCTCGTAGAGCAACTGGTTCTGATTGACAGAGTCTGTCTGATAAGCCAGAAGGAACACGTAGTTGGCATTACGCTCGAAACGGAGGGAGTCGGTCTGTGTGGAGTCAGCATTCTGAATGGCTGAGCGACGAGACCATACATCGCCCATGTCGAATTTGCCACCATGCAGCTGTCGTCCCTGTTGTACACCACGGACTATCATACCAGCCAGTTCAGCCACCTCACTCTGAGGATACTTCTCAACAACCTGCTGCATACGGTCCAAACAAGCCGCCGTGCTGTCGGTGTTGAGAAGGCTGAGTCCTTCGACGAACAGGAACTTTGGACGATGCTGTCCCAAGGGGAACCGGCTTTCGGACAGTTGGGTATTAGCGCGCACCTCATCGTAGCGGTCGGCACGGAAGGCATCGTAGGTGGCCGCATAGAGCGAGTCTTCTATATGGACACCGAATCGTTGGTTCTCTGCAAAGTTAGGATCGCTGAGCAGAATGGTCCATTTGCTTTCCGGATAATCCTGTTGCATCCAGGTGAGTGTCTGAGTGGCCTCTGGTGTACGCTCTTGCCGTGAATAGAGTAGGAAGAGATGATAGAGTGCCTCGTCGTTGTTGGCATAGTCGCCATAATCGTTTACAAGACGGGTGAGCGTCTTTTCACTCAGCGGCAGATTGTCGAGTTTGTCCTTGAAGATGATACCTGCATGGAACAAGCCATCCTTGATGAGCTCGTTGCTGGCGGCTATCTGTTCCTCCGTAAAAGGAATCTGTGCCAAATAGTATTCGCGGTTATGAGGATCATTAGCCAAGGTGTCGATGGCCTCCCCAAGCCCCTCCAAAGGAGGGGATGTCTGGTCGGATAACGAGTCGGCCGGCATTTCATCATCCTCTCCTTCGGAGGGGCTTGGGGAGGCTTCCGGATTCATGTTTACCACCGTCTGGTTGATGCGTTGCCAGTTGTCTGCATTCTCACGCTTACCCCATTGCTGTTGGAATGTCTGCTTACCTTGGCTGACGGTTTGCGGGTTGTAGAAATACCATAAGGCATTATTGCCTCCTGCAGGTTGTGTTGGCTGAGTGTGTCGATTCATGGCAGGCTGGTTATTACCTATTGCCTGCTGTTTAGACAGGATTTCCTCGGCCTCGACCTCTTCACGTGCCCGCTCTTCTTCCTTCTCTTTCTTAATGAGGTCTTCAATGATTTTGTCAATCACCTTATTGCGGTCTTCCTCTGACATCTGAGCCAGTCGTTGTAGCGAGTCCTGCAGCTCTACCGCACTGGTGTGTGGGGCCAGTTCGTCGAGCACCTTCGATCGGTATGACAGCTGTTCATAGTCCTTGCGGTCTTTATCGAGCATACCAATGGCCTGCCCATAGCAACGCTGGGCATCGCTGTATTTCTCTTTTTCCCAATAAATATTACCCAATGTCAGCAACAGCACACCCTTCTCGATACCACTACGGGTTGATTTTTTATTGCCTTCCTCATAGGCTTCAATGGCTCGTGTCGTGTCTCGCTGAGCCATATAGATATTGCCGATGGCGTAGTACACCTGATCCAGATACTCCTGATTGTTGTCGTTCGATGCCATGCGCTTGAGCTTGCTGATCATGCGCTTGCTGTCGCCTGCTGCCATCACTTCCGTTTGGGCTATACGGGCATTGAACTCCAATTCATAGGGGGGACTGAGGCGGATGACGTGCTGGAAAGCCTTATATGCTGCTTCCCGATGGCCCAGCATCGATTGCAGCTGTCCCATCAAGAACCACTCGCGGGCCTTTTGCTTGCGTCGTTTCTCGTGCTTGATGACCTTGCGCAGATAGGGAATGGCTTCTTCATAGCGTTGGGCACGCAGATAGTAGTCGGCATAGGTGAAGTCCCAATCCTTGACCGCTCTGAAATGCATGGAGTCGCGGCGTTGCTTCACGATGATGTCTTCTGCATCGTATATCCAGTCCAGTTCTACATAGCTTTTGGCTTGCCAGGCACGGGCAATGCCCAGAATGGCAGGCTGTGTCTGATAGAGTCGCGTCATATAGGAGAAGGTGGCTGCCGCTTCTTCAAATTTGCCTTGCTGGAATTGCGACTTACCCATCAGCAACCAGGCACGCCAGATAAAGGGGTTGTATTCACGACGTGACAGCCACTCGATGTCTTTCTCGGTCTTCCGTCGACTCTTGTTCCATTCTGGACGTGCCTTAATACTATGCATCTTGATGGCTTTCTCCGATTTCTCGATGGCACGGTTAAAGCTGCTGCTACCTAGTTCGCGACTCTGCTTATTGCTGACGGGATAGAGGGGGATCAGTTCGGTATAGTTGTCCTTATTGCCGTTCTCTTTCTCCAGACTACCGTCGATAAAGGCCTGCGAGCCGTTGTAGTAGGTGTTGTAGCGGGCGGTAAACGATTGCCAGAACCGACTTTGTGCCGTGTTCTTCTTAGCGGAACAGGCACTAAGCAGTATAGCTGTAGAGGTAAGCAGTAAGAAGCAAGTGGTAAGGGTTGACTTAGAGCTAGACATGTGACACTTCTCTTCCTTCTTCCTTCTGACTTCTTCCTTCAAATCCGCCAATTTGCATTCACTCTTGCTGCTACATGTTCCGCAGTCGTGCTCAGGATAATTGATAGGCTCATCAGTACCACCTATCGAGAAGATGGCGGCAATCAGGCCTAGGACAGCCAGTGATATGACAACTATCAACAGAAATTGCATGATTCTACAGCGGTAGCAAATTTTTCACTTTTCACTCTTCACTTTTCACTTCAAAGCCACAGGCTTTGATGTCGTCCCAGAAGTGGGGATATGACTTGGTGACCACTTGCGGATGATTGATGCGCAGCCCCTCGAAACGTAATGCGGCAGGAGCGAATGATAGTGCCATACGATGGTCTTCGTAGGTGTCGATGCCTTGTTCCAATGATGGCTCGCATAACTCACCGTCCCATATCAGCTCGCTGCCGTTGATGTCGTGGATGATATATCCCAGTTTGCGCATCTCCTTTTTCATCGCTTCTATGCGGTCTGTCTCTTTAATCTTTAGCGTAGAGAGTCCTCTGAAATGGAATGGTACATTCAGAAGTGCACAGCATACTACAAAGGTCTGTGCCAGATCGGGTGAATTGATGAAGTCGTAGTCGAGGCGGGGTACGCAGCGGCCTGAATGGCGCAGAGTCACCATCGTGGGTACGCCCTCCCGTTTGCTTTCGAACGTCGTCTTGACGCCCAGCAGACTGAAAATGTAGCGTACCGACGAGTCCCCTTGCTTGGAACCGTCCATCAGACCTTCCAAATGTATCTCGTCATCTTTATGCTTGCCAAGAGCCATCACCTCATACCAATAAGAGGCTGCACTCCAGTCGTTTTCGATGAGATAGTTGCGCTCCTTGTAGGGCTGAGGCTTCACATAGATGGTGTCGTAGTCGCTCCATTCAGCACTCGCACCAAACTCTCGCATAGTCCAAAGCGTTAAGTCGATATACGGACGGGATATAATGTTGCCTGTCAGATGGAGTTCGAGACCATCGCGCAGATTAGGACCAATAAGTAGCAGGGCCGATATATATTGTGAACTGATATTGCCAGCCACTTCCAACTGACCGCCATCCAGCGATTGTCCCTTGATGCGGAGTGGGGGATAGCCCTCTTCACCGATATATTCGATGTCGGCACCCAGATGACGCAAAGCATCCACCAACGTGCCTATGGGGCGGTGCTTCATGCGCTCCGTACCTGTAATGACGTGCTCTTCACCAGCCTTAACAGCCAGATAGGCAGTCATGAAACGCATTGCCGTACCTGCTGCCTTGATGTCTATTTCGTATAGATTATGCCGTAGGGCATTGATAATCACCTCCGTATCGTCGCAGTCCGACAGGTTGTCAGGAACTATGTTGCCGCCTGATAAAGCATGTATAATCAGGGCTCGGTTCGAGATACTTTTCGAAGCGGGCAACTTGATGGTTTGATTCAGGGTGTTAGGGGCCTTTATCTGATATTGCATATTGTTGATACCTTATATTATATATAATAACTTACAAAAGTACTATTTATTTGATAAAATACCAAAGAAAATTCGCATTTATAAAACTTTTCTGCAAAAAAAGCAGAGAAAATTTGCAGGAATCAAAAAATCTCTGTACCTTTGCAGCCGCAAATCGGGATTTAGCGCAGTTGGTAGCGCACACGTCTGGGGGGCGCGAGGTCGCTGGTTCGAGTCCAGTAATCCCGACTGAAAAAGAACCTAACTGATTGATTTTCAGATAGGTTCTTTTCTTTTAGCCACATATTTAGCCACACGCCATCCACTTTCAGTCATTTTGGTTGCGTTGTAAGTTGCGTGTCATTGTATTCTTTGTTAAGTATCAGCACTGATGACGTCCGACTGCTGTTCATCCAGCGCCTTGGCCAATGCCTGGTTCACATCCTCAGTCACCAAATTCTCCGTGGTCTTATAGCTGGTCAGGCTCACCATGCTCGATGCGATTATCAGTGCAAAGAGCACCACTACTGCGTATTTCTGTTTCATAAAATCACATTATTAGTATCAGAATACACATGCCCATCCGAATTTACGGACGAGTTCTTGTAACAGATTCCTGTCACGAA
>JAEEGH010002236.1_pt1 | contig 52556 bp, 38 predicted proteins | sample 9134181 | NCBI WGS metagenome assembly JAEEGH01 (sample SAMN16246544, study PRJNA631951) | gut metagenome | biome: gut microbiome; feature: rumen; material: DP-attached | host: Bos | place: Iran: Karaj | collected 2018-10 | reverse complement strand
TAGAACGTACTGTTCCCGGTTCGTTTTATTGATTTATCTTTTCCCATAAACCAATGTACAATGATGCTTATAACTCCTATAAGCGCTGCTGTAATAACAACATCCCACTCAATCTTACGATGCATATAGAAAAAATTTCCTCCTGAATTATGATATATAAAAAAGTTGTACATTATCATAATGCCGCTGTAAAGCGAATACAGGCAGGATTCACAAAATTTTCATATCATGCGTTATTATTCGATAGCTATAGTCTTTATTTCTGTAATACCATGGTTAATCCTTGAAAGGATGAAGTTGAAACTTTGGTCTGTTATATTTATGCTGAAGCTCTTCGTTCATCTCATCATACTCTTTTTCAGTCAATTCACGATTCTGCAAAGAGCTGTCATAATAGTAGAAATGATTCTGAATCACGTCATCAGACCATTCGAATTCATAATGTATACCTTCAATAAGATCCAAGTTTCCGGCCTTGCACCTATAATATTCAACACCATGAGGCATAGGGGGATGGTTAAAAACATATTTAACCACACCATCTTCGCATAATTCATAGAAGTCTCTTTCTGAATAGCTTTCAAATACAGGATCAACTTTACCGTCTCTAATGGTGTACATATTGTCAATATACGCATCATTTGGATTTTCTTCCGAGCCGGTAGTTCCCAAAAGTAATTCGTCTACTCCGTCCCCATCAATATCCGCTTGTAAATATCCAAAACTATCGTTGTTTAAATCCTGCCACATGCAACATGTAAACCATTCATACTGCTCCGCCCAATCAAAAAAAGTATCTTCATCAGATTCTTCCATTACATCCAGGAAGTTCTTTATATCTTCAATAAGTTCATCATACGAATTATAATCTGCAATATGCTTCTCATATATTCTTGGGGTGACCGAAGATTCTTCCGAAGCAGCATCTTCAGTGTTTACGGTACTCTCCTCATTGCTTAAAACTATTGCTGCTTCGTCGGTCACGCCGGACTCGTTGTCTGAATTCTTATTTGAACCACATCCAGCGGTTATTAATAAAATCATCAATGCTATGCCAATGGCTGTTATGTTTTTCTTCTTCATGTCGACCTCTTATTCATGGCTACAGATCAATAAGGCGCGGAATAGTAGAACCATTTTTCCTTATCATACATCACTCTATTTTGGAAAAAATGTTCATTAGGCTCTTCTATAAAGAATCCATCTTCTGTAATATCGGTTTTTTCAGCATCCCCCCACCCGGTGCTTGCCATGTAAAATGAATCATAATATGCATAAATTTTTTCTCCCTGCTTACTCAGAATTATACGAATAGAATCTTCACTATCTTTTTTCAGAACATAAAAAATACATTCATACACATTATCTAAATTAAGATCTGCATATGTTATATCCTGTATTTCCGATGGAGAATGTCCTATTTTTCTCAAAAAGTCACTAAAATGAATATCTTTATAAATCGTATCGCTGTACTTAGATACTGCACTCAGCGAACTGTCTTTTTCCATGATTTCTGAATAAAATTTTGGATTATTATCCGGGAAGGTATACTTCGCATGGTCTTGAGATGGCACATATGCCGAGATAATCTCATATTTTTCTATCGGAATTACATTATCAGGCGCAAATGATGTAAGAAAATATGCATCAGGCACTACATTCCTTACAGGTGTGAAATTTATATCATATTCTCCGGTTTCCGGATCTTCATACTCAGTACTTCCGGAATATAATTCTTTTGCTGTTAGCTCATTATTATTTAAAGAAAAAAGGGTAAATTCTTCTCCTCCCATATGCGCCCAAGATTTCAATATTCCGTTGCCGCTTGGATATGCAAAAAAATCACTGTGACCGGTGCCTATCACATCAATACACTTAACTTTGTTATCAGTATATGTATATACCCATACATGATAATCAGCTTCGCAGCCTCCATAGTGTACAATTAATTCAGGTGTCGAATCTTTGTCAATGTCATATATTGAATATGCTCCTCCCGAACAACCATATTCATCAACTCCGCACTCATCAATAACCTTAAGAAAACCAATATACGCCGACTTGTAATCACTATACGTAACTTCTTGCGCCGCACTTATCGCCCTTTCCGCTCTTTTCGCGTTGATCTCTGTCGAATAAGATGCGCCTTTCGACAATATATTCTTTAATGTGACCATAGAAAAATCATCATCTAACGACTCATTAATAGCCGCTCCCACACTATTCCATCCGGAAAATACCTCATACTGATATTCAGACGTAGCCTCATATATTAAAACCATGTTTTCAGAATCCGAAACACCGATAACTGCAATGTCTTTTATTCCGTCATCATTAAAGTCAAAACAATCCATATCCGTAACTTTATCCAGATAGCGATATGTATTTATGGTTGCTTTGACTTCATTGTCTTTGATTATATCAATGTAGGTATAATTCTTTTTCTTGCCGTGATCCATATAATCATCATTATAAACGCTGATCTGAGCATTGCCCTGATTTTGAACAAGCTCGGATTCCATTTCAATCAGTTTTTTATTTTGGGATTCACATGCGGTTGCAAGTATAAGTATAGAAAGCGGAAGTATTATTCGTAATCTCATTGTTTGTCCTTAAATAGATGAAGTTGAAACTTTGGTCTGTTATATTTATGCTCAAGCTCTTCGTGCATCTCATAATACTCTTTTTCAGTCAATTCGCGATTCTGCAAAGAGCTGTCATAATAGTAGAACTGATTCTGAAACACGTCATCAGACCATTCATAATGTATACCTTCAATAAGATCCAAGTTTCCGGCCTTGCACCTATAATATTCAACACCATGAGGCATAGGGGGATGGTTAAAAACATATTTAACCACACCATCTTCGCATAATCCATAGAAGTTACTTTCTGAATAGCTTTCAAATACAGGAACAACTTTATCGTCTCTGATGGTATACATCTTGTCAATATACGCTTCGTATGAATTATCTTCCGAACCATTAATTCCCAAAAGTAATTCGTCTACTCCGTCTCCATCAATATCCACTTGTAAATAGCCAAAATTATCGTCGCTTAAACCTAACCACATATAATATGTAAACCATTCATACTGCTGCGCCCGATCAAAAAAAGCATCATTACCCGATTCTTCCATTACATCCAGTAAGTTTTTTATATCTTCAATAAATTCATCATACGAATCATAATCTGCAATACACTTCTCTGATATGTTTGTTGTTTCCAAAGTTCCTTCCGAAGCAGCATCTTCAGTGTTTGCGGTACTCTCCTCATTGCTTAAAACTATTGCTGCTTCGTCGGTCACGCCTGACTCGTTGTCTGAATTCTTATTTGAACCACATCCTGCGGTTATTAATAAAATCATCAATGCTATGCCATTAGTTGCTATAATTCTATTTCTTTTTAGTATTCTCATTATGTATCCTCATCCCGGTTGTAAATGCAAAGGGATATACAAATTTCCTTTCTATTCCGTTATCGAATTTTACAGTGAACTTGGTCGGTACTTCATCATCATCCCAAGAAACATCTGTTATAATGCCTTCTCCGTATTTTGATTGAGTTATCCGTTCTCCGATAATAAGATTGTCCGGAACATTTACGCCGGATGTAACGGGAACAGATTTCTTTTTTAGAAGCGGAGTCGGTTTTAACAAAACGTTTTCTACCTTTTTCGCATTTGCATGCGTTTTTGCCATATCCTTCTTTTTCCCCGGTGAAAGCTCGCCTGTAAATACAGATGGTGCATCATCGTATTTAAGTATTGTCAGATTATCTTTTGCCCTGGTGATGCCCACATAAAAAATCCGGCGCTCCTCTTCGTAATCGCGCTTCTCTTGTGGTGTTGCGCTCTTAAAGTTCTTGATCATCTTGCCGGGAAATACGCCATTTATCACGTCCATCAGAACAACATTATCATATTCAAGCCCCTTGCTGGAGTGGATGGTCGAAAGAATAAGTTTTGCCGTATAGTCTTCTCTCTTTTCCGTCAGTATCTTGCGAAGCAGGTCGAGCCTTTCAAGGAAACCGGGAATGGTCTTTTCTTTTTTTGCCAGCATCTTTAATATAAAGAGCTTATTTGTGGCAATGTTATTATCTTTCAGATAGTCACCATATCCCATATATTTATCAATACGATTAAGCGCTTTGACCGGAGGCTCCAAAGCCAAGTTTCTAAAATGTGTCCTAAGCGCCCTTACGTTTCCAAGGACTCTCCCGTTTAGATCAATACTCTCTGCGGCATCCAGAATACCGATGTGCTTTCTGTCTGCTATATAGATCATTTTCTCTGCATCAGGTTTGCGAAGATATGTTTGGAACTTGAAGTAAATATTCATAAAAAGCGCAGGATCCGACGGATTTAACGCAAATTTCAGTATATTGGCAATATCAACCACTACTCTGTTTGAGAAAAAAGACATATCAGCGCTTTTTATTCTATAAAAAAAATCTTCCCTCTCAAGAAGATCGATAAGCGGAATAACACTTTCATTATCTCTATAGAGAATCGCAAGCCCGGAATCACTTACCTCTGCCATTTCAAAAAGATATTTATATTGCGATTCTCTGCTCTTTAATGTTACATAATTTACTTCTGAAGAAGCTTCTCTGTCTGCACACATATGCTTCTTGTGGCGATTAAAGTTCTTTTGTATAAAAAGATCTGCCGTCTCAACAATCTTGGCATTTGATCTGTAGTTTTTATTCATTACGAGAACTCTTGCACCTCTATGGTCTTTTTCAAAATTAAGAAGTGCATCGGGGTATGCGGCTCTAAAACCGTAAATACTCTGGTCTTCATCTCCCACCATGAAAAGATTACCGTTTTCTCCGGCAAGAAGTGAGATTATCATATGCTGGCTTTTTGAAGTATCCTGTGCTTCATCTACACATATGTATTTGTATCTGTTCTTGAAAAAAGAAAGCATCTCCGAAGAGCTTTTGAGCATTCTATAGGCATAGATCATCTGATCGTCATAATCCATCAAACTTCTTGCTTTTAATTCTGCATTGTAACGATCGTATATTTTAAAGAGGTCTAGTCCTTCGTCTTCTCCGCGCTTTTTTATCTCTTCTTCCGTAAGAAGCATGTTCTTACAATATGTTATAAGAGTGCGAACGTTCTTTATATCGCTTTCTGTGGGATACTCATCCATTACGTCGATATATATGTCTGTAAGGATTTTTCCGGATAACTTATCGTCCGTTATAAGATCAAAAGGCTTTTTGCCGATACGTCTGCCATATTCTCTTATGATCTCGTAGCAGATTCCATTAATTGTCCTAAATTCAAGTAAATTAGAGGAAGCTCTTCCAAATACAGATTCAAATCGTCTTGCCATATCCTTTGTTGCGGCAACGGTATAGGTAAGAGTGAGTATATTTTCAGGTCGTATTCCTTTTACATAGAGCATATATCCGAGACGATTTATAAGTACCGTTGTCTTGCCGCTTCCCGGAACTGCAAGAAGCAGAACGAAGCCCTCAACCGCTCTTACAGCTTCAATCTGCTCATTATTAAGTTTTTGTCCGTATTTATCAATAAATTCCTTGTCTGTCATTATTTCCTTTTCGCTTACCATTCCCTCAGATACCATCGAGCCTATGATCTATTGAAGCCTGATCATTTCCAAAATGACAGCTGTTTCTTCATATATTCCTTTACGTCCAAACCGTAGATTCCCCGAAGTTCATCACCTTCCAGTAAAATCTCTTTTGTCCCCTTTAAAACTATCTGTCCGTCCTTCATAAATATAAACTCATCACCAATCTCAATCGCTGAGTTAATATCGTGAAAGACACCGATAAGCGTATGCCCGCTGTCCTTCTTCCACTCTTTCAAAAAAGATTCGAGCTCTGCCCTGTATTTTAAATCAAGGTGATTGGTAGGCTCGTCCAGCATGATTATAGGCGTCATCTGCGCCATTGTACGTGCAAGAAGCATTCTCTGCATCTGTCCGCCCGAAAGACTGCTTATCTGGCGGTTTCTGAGATCTTTTAGCCCGTTCTTTTCTATGCACTCGGAAACTATCTCTCTGTCTCTTTTTCCCGGAATTCCGAGGAAATTATCAGCGTACAGATACCGTCCAAGCATCACGGCTTCCTCGACCGTATATGAAAAGTAGATCTGCGAGATCTGGCTCAGCATGGCCATCTTGGATGCGATCTCTTTTCGCTTAAGCTTTGAAACCTGCTTGCCCTCAAGACTTATACTGCCCTCATACGGAAGCATTCCCGAAAGTGCCCTTAGAAGCGTCGTTTTGCCGCATCCGTTTGCTCCGAGGATGCAATAGCTCTTGCCCTCTTCGATATCAAAATTTATCCCGTTCAGAACAGGATTCTCGGAAGGCGTTCTGCCGTAGCCGCATATGACATTTTCACAACGTATCAGCATAGCTTACTCCCTCCCCTTAAAATAAATCCATACAAAAACAGGGACACCGATCATAGCAGTCACCGCGCCGACAGGGATTTCTCTCGGTGCCATTATCGTCCTCGATACCATGTCGGCAAGTGCCATAAATACGCCGCCCAGGAGCATCGACATCGGAAGGACCACGCTGTGCTTTGCGCCAAATATCTTTCGCACGATCTGAGGAATCGTAAGATCCACAAATCCGATGATCCCTGAAAAGCACACAGCCGCGCCCGTAAGGAAAGACGCTATCGCAAGGAGCATTGTCTTTTTCCTCTTAATATCAACACCTATGCTCATCGCCTGCTCTTCGCCAAAAGTCATTATATCAAGCTCTCTGTGGAAAAAGATAAGAAGAAATCCGCCTATTAACGTGCAAATACAAAGTGCGGCGACATGAACCCATCTTTTTCCCGAAAAAGAGCCCATCTGCCACATGATAAGTCTCTGCACGTGCTCGCTCGACATTGTGCTAAGTATCGTGAGCATCGCATTTACAAAGAGCGAAAAAACCATACCGAACAGGATCAATGTGTTGTTGTGCATATTCCTATCGATTCTTGCCGCAAAGGCAATTACGAGGAAAACCGTAAGAAGTCCCGCACCAAAGCCTGCTGCCGGAAGAAGGAAATATCCAAGCACGCTTCCCGCGGCTCCCGTTATGATCACAACTGCTGCACCAAGGGATGCCCCCGCAGAAACGCCCATCGTGTAGGACGAAGCCAAAGGATTCTGAAGAACCGCCTGCATCACGGCTCCGCTAAGAGACAGCGCAGCTCCCGCAAAAAAAGCGCAGAAAACCCTTGGCATCCTGATTTCCCACAGGATTGAAACGTTAGAGACGTTTGCCGCGTCCGGAAGCGCCTTTCCAAACATCTTATACGCAAGAATGTCCGCCATCTCACGCGCGGAAAGAAGAACGCTCCCCGCGCATATACACAGAGCCAGCGATATAGCCGTGATCAATATGATAAAAAAGATTTTTCTTATCTGTTTCTTTGTATTCATATCTTATGCTGCAGTTTTTTCCTATTTTGCATTGTCATTTGCAAAAGGATCTTCCAGATTCTTGTACACTTCGGGATAAATAGCTTTTGCCATCTCGACCATGGCGCTTACCACGTGGTGGTTTGGTCTGTTCACAGTGTCATTGTCAATCTGATATACAGCTTTGTCTTTTATCGCAGTTACATTCTCCCAGCCGCTCATTCCAAGAAGCACGTTTATAACATCATCAGTATACATATCTGCAGTGAGAATAACCTGAGGATCCATCGCGATCGCTGCTTCCTCTGTAAGTGCCGGCCAGTCATCCTTTTCTTTTCCCGCAACATTCTCAGCACCGATAAGCTCGATCATCTCGGTGATATATGTGCCTGAACCTGCGGTGTAGATTGTAGGAGACTCGGCAGACGGTGTAAAGAGCTCAAAAAGAACCGTTTTCTTTTGATCATCCTTTATATTCATTGCTACATTCATTATTTCAGCGATGCTATCTTGCATTTCAGCTACGATTTTCTTTGCCTCATCATTCTTTTTTACAACGTCTCCGATGAAAAGAATATCTGCTTCAATATCAGCTAAGCTCGCACTGCTTGGTATATCGCAGACGCAGATTCCTGCTTCTTTTACCGAAGCGAATACATCCTCGCCGTGGCTCGCGCTCATTCCTGTCGTAAAAACAACATCGGCGTTCAGTGAAACAATCTTTTCCTGATCCGGTGTCATCATGTCGAACTGAGGAATATCAGCTTTGAGATCTGCCAAATAGCTGCCATAAGAATATGTGTCGCAGGCAACAATCTTGTCACCAAGTCCAAGGTCAATAAGAATCTGTGTTGTAGAAGGCGCCATAGATATGATGGTCTCTACATTTTCAGGAACTTCGATGGGATTACCGCTCCTGTCGGTCTTTCCGTTCTGCGCTGTGCCATCCGACGAACTGCCTGATGTACCGGCGGATGCATTTTCTGATGAGCTGCCTTCAGCTCCCGCCTCGGCGCTTACCTCCGCGCCTGCTTCCTTCGCGCCATTATTTGCACAACCAAATAATGCGGTGCACATCATCGTGAGCACCAATGCCAATTCTAAAAATCTCTTTTTCATACTTTCTCCTCTTTTGTATTTAATCTTCTCCCCAAATCTCTACAAACTTGTCAAAATGCGGAAGTCTGAGCTTCATATATCCTCTTATTTCGTCGCTGACAAGATGTTTGTTTATCAATCTGCTCCTATAAACCGAATACGAAGCTGCATTCGCCATAAGTTTTTTAATATCTTCAGCTTTACCGTCTTTGGTCTTACATATGCATCTGACAACTTCTTTTTCACCGTTACTCAAAGATTTCCAAACCAGATCATATGAATCTCTAAACATTATCCTTTCAAATTCGGGAATGATATCGTTTAGTGTCTCATTCTTCTGTTTACCGAAATAAAGAGACCCAAGTACCTGATATGCATAAGCATATCCTTTGGTTTCCTCTTCGATTTTTTTTGCTTCCACAGCATCTATTTTCAACAGTTTCTGATACATGGCCGTAATATCATATTTGTTTAATCCCTTTATCTCAAGTTCATCTGCTCTCTTGAAAAAAGTAAGGTTTTTTTCTGATGAAAACTCCTCAATATTTTCAGCCAAACCTGTTACCAGCAAATAAATATGCATCCCTTCAAGTATCATAGAACCTATCATCGATAAAAGTCTGATCATTTCCGGCGTCTTGGAAATATCATCTACTCCAACCAAAACATTATATTTTTTCTTATTTGCTTCTGCTACCATCTTAGTAAGCATCGCTTCATCAGAATAAAAATGCTCATTATCGGAAACCTTTTTCCCGACACTTACCTCACCTTTACCTGAAGCCACATAAACATTTCCACTCGCCGAAACCGAAGAACTGACCTCAGTTACCCTACTCTTGGAATCTATAAAGCTCTCCATACTGAGTTTGGATATAAGAGTCTTAACAGCATCTCCTGCAGCAGAAAGAGGATATACCAGCCACTTCTTATCAGCTTTAAGCGCACGTATAACATTCCCGTATTCTACCGATTTGCCGGATCCCCTTATACCGGTTATCTTATAAACATATTTCGAGGACTCCTCGCTTGTAAAACTATTGATGATCTCATCAGCTATACATGTATCAATATAAGCCGCTCCTGCAATCCCCGGTGTTCTGGTAAACGGATCAACTCGCTTTTCCATCTTTCCTCCACTTTTATCCTTGTACTTCGTATTTTATCTTTTGTTATTATTATACTATATTTTTTATCTTTCGTTATTATTTATTATATTTTGTTATCTTCAACATGCTCTCACTTCCACTCGCTTTGAATTATTTCACTCTGACAAGTATCTTTCTTTTCAATTAAATATCAACTCCATATATCATATAAAATAAAGGGGACAAAAAATTTCTTTTTTGCCCCTAAATCTCAAAATTATTAAAGCAGTTTGATAAGCTTATCAACAACGCCTTTCATGCGCTCATCGGAAATTCCAAAATCCATCTCTTTGTAGCTCCATGCCGCGCGTCCGATTCCGTATTTATCAAAACAGCTGCATATGTCCTTATACCATTTAAGCGCATCCTCCGGAGTTGCCTTATCTATAACTCCGTATTCTCCGCAGTAGAGCTGAACATTTCTTTCTTCCGCAATCTTAACGGCCTCTGCGAGGTAATCGTCAAAGAACTTCGCACTTATCAGCTCCTGCTTGTCATATGATGACATATCACCCGTTATGTGATCAAGCTCCCTGTCGTTATTCTCAATATATGTGCCATAGGTTGAATCATAAGGCATCCTGAAATCGTCATTCATTTTCTCGATCCAGTGCGCACCCTGATGTGTGAAAATAAGGGGCTCGTAGCAATGGAAGTTATAAACAATATTCTCATCATAAGGAGCCGCAAGGTCTTTGAGCGCCTCGATACTGTTGTTGTAATATCCGCCTACAAGGATTTTTACCTTCGGTGCGATCTTTCTTATTCTTCTGATGCATTCATAGGAAATATCGTTCCATTTTTCGCAATACTCTTTTTTGGTAACTTCGTTAAGAAGCTCAAAAGCAAGCATATCTGCGTTCTTACCAAATCTCTGCGCAAATTGCTCCCAGAGCTTATAGAATCTGTCCTGATATTTTACATTGTCAAAAAAGCCTGATTCATTCTCACCGTCATCAAAGCTGTAACCAAATGTCTTATGAAGATCGAGGACCACGTTAAGTCCAAGCTTCTTGCAAGTTTCGATGGCTCTTTGTATATATGCGAAACCGTCCTCTATATAGTTTCCGGCTTCATCCTCAACAAGTTCATAGTCAACGGGAATTCTGATGTGATCGAGTCCCCATGACTTAATGACATTAAAATCATCTTCGGTTATGAAATTATCATATCTTTCCTTAGTGTGATTGCACTGTGAAAGCCATCCCCCAAGGTTAATTCCATGCATATAGCCTTTGAATTTTTTCATTTTGTAACCTCCACATTATTTCCCCGATTTTTACTAAAATATCTTCCGCCTTGTATATCATACCATAGCTATATGGTGCAGAGGAATTTGTTTTTTCGCCTTTCTTCTTAGTAATATATAAATTCCACAGCCTATCCATGTTGCCTTTGCTCCCTTTTACTTCTCCCTATCTACAAATGGTGTAATGTTGTTCTTCGCACATCTATACTTGTTCGCTAATGATTCAAGTATCTTGTGATAGCGCCAATAATCTGCTATCTCATGTTTATGTCCATTCTTATTGTAAATAATGCGCCCATCGTCATTATAAAATTCTTCTATAAGCTTCAATTCCCCGTCCTCAAATCTATAAAAGCAATCTCCGGAATTAAATGCAGAATTTGCCCATTCTTCCTTTATCACGCCATTTTCACACAAATAAAAGCGGGCTCTCTCACCTCCTGAAAACACCTGCACCAATCTACCTTCTTTAATAGTAAACATATCATAAACAGTGTTATCCCATCCCCACGCCCAACTATCATAGTCAGTAGCTTCCGAGTTACCTGTTCCAATAAGTAATTCATCAACTCCATCACCATCTATATCTTTTCTGCAATATCCAACATTACTAGAATCATCGAACACTTCCCAGAACACGGCATATGAAATCCCCGTCCATTCCTCAACCTCAAACGGTCCGATATAATTTTCCATTTCTATAATCTTCTCTGTACGATGAATCAATGCATCATATGCTTCATAACCTGTATATAACGATGTCAATCTGATGCCGACATGGTCAGGATTACTATCAAACTTATCCCATTTCAATTCATGTCCCTTCTTGATATCTTCAGTAAGTCCTGCTTTTTTCTCTTCCGCATCCAATATCTTCTTATACTCTTCTTGCCTATACAGCTTAATTCCAAGCGGTTCAATATAATTTCTCACTTCGCGCCTATCTTTAAACAATACAGCATCTGCTATATCTTCCTCTAAATTATAAACGTAAGGCGCACTCTTTATGTAATTCATAAGATTTAAATGTCCAAACAACTTGCCACAGCAAATGTCATCATTTTCATCATTCTTAGTATTATTCAGATCTGCGCTGTATATAACAGAACCATCCGGATAAATCTCAGATTTTGAAAATGCAAAATAATCCCGATCTTTACCTCGCTTTTTTTCTGCGTCCCTTACAATTTTGTTACTGTATGGAAACTTCTTGTCAAACACACTCTCAGTAGCAATATAGTGGTAATCCCCTGATCCATCTATATATTCCTTACATACTCTTTCCCGTTCATAATCACCTTTGAAATCAACATCCCTTCTTTCAATGTATCCATGCTCATTAATACATATTTCCGTATCAAAATATTTCACATTTGAATATGCTAATTTAAGTTGTCCGCTTATTTCTTTGACAATCATATATATGACAAAGTCTTCATCTTCTTTTTTCTCCTCGTAATAATATAGCGGCTCAGTTGTTTCAATGCCTACCTTCACCGCAAGTTCCCGGCTGCCGTTATTTCCACAGTCAAGATAAGCATATTCAATTTTTCCGATGCTAATATCATATCTCGTGTCCACAGAGTAGTAGCAATTAACAATTATATTAATGATTTCTGACAGATTCAGCACTTTTCCGGTATACTTTCCAAAAGAAAAAAGTTCTCCTGCATCGCCACTGTAATCTATGCAGGCTTTCTCCTCATTATTCAAAAAGCGCTCGTATATTGCAGGATGCAGCTCACCTTCTACAGCCTTAATATTTTTTGTATTTATACAAAAACATTCCGCCACTGTTAAAAGACATAACAATGACAGAAATATTTTTTTTATCCTCATATGCTGCTTCAACAGCCGCTGCTTCCACTTATCCATGTTGTCCCTCCTCACCTTCTACTTTTCTTTCTCCACAAAAGGTATAACTTTAAGCTTATGATACCTGTAGCTATCCAAAGATTCTTCATATTTAGAAGCAATACTATCATCTTCAAAAGAATTGAAATCATCTTCCGAATAGTTTACTGTGTAAACCTCCTGTCCATCTTTATAGTAAGTTCTAGTACCGTTGTCCCAGTAAACACCTTCTATGAGTTCCATTTCTCCTTTGTTGTATCTGTAGAACATCAGGTCTCCGGTGGCTGCACCGCCTGAACCTATATTCGCTATTACTCCGTCACCGCATATGTAATAACGATTTCTACCCCAACCTTTAAAGACATGCAGCAGTTTTCCATCCCGAATAGTGAACAAATCATAAATCTGATCGTGATTATTATAGTACCAAGGCTCACCACTTTCCGTAGTATCCGGGCTCTTGGTTCCCAGAATCAACTCCTCAACTCCGTCGCCGTCAATATCGGTTTGCAGATATCCCGCCGTAATACCATAATCATCGTTTATGTAAGGATACAATTCATCTGAAAGCCCATGTTCCTCAACATAGTCATAAAGGGAATCCCAAGATTCCTCTGAAATCTCTGTCTTTAGTCTACAAATAAAATCATCGTATACGCCATAATCAACATCCGTTGTTTCCTGCGGTTTTTCATCAAAAAACTCTGTATTATCAAGTTTAGTCCAACTTACACGCTCTCCGTTCTTGATTTCCTCCGTTAGCCCCGCTTCCTTTTCTTTTGCCGCTATCAATCCATCAAACTCGTCAACAGTGCACAACTTAAGTCCTTTTTGGTCAAAAAACTCTCTGAAACGGTGCGCTTCCTCAAACGCATTCGAACTGCCAATATCTGCAGAAGCATCATGTTTACTCCGCTTCAGGCCCTTACCATAATAATGTGTGAAACAATGTCCGGTCATAATACCACAATATATGTCATCAACCTTATTATCCGGAGTATCATTCAGATCGGCCCAATAAATCTTATATCCATCGGCATGAATTTTTCCCTTTGGTAAATATCCATATTTATTATCCGAATCATCCGTTTTAGGCTCATCCTTTTTTTCTCTGATATCCAACGTTTCACCATTATAAACAAAAGGGTATTCCTCTGTGCCAACCATTAAATCCGAAGAAATATAATGATTATTTCCTGAAGCGTCAATGTAATCCCTTCTTTCTTCGTGCAAATCATCATCAGAGCTTTCGATATACCCATACTCATTAACATTAAAGTGCCCGTCATAATCAGAACTGCATTTAATATTATTTCCGTATACCATCTTTAAGCGTCCGTCAATTTCCTTAATTACCAAGCACTCTTTAAACCATGTTGTCCCCATCATATTCACTTCAAGCGCAAGTTCCTCATTGCCGTCTTTTCCGCAATCGACATATGCATATTCAGTCCATTCAAGCGTCACATAAAACTCGTCAACAGCATTACAAGAATCTCGGACAGCCCTAACAACTTCCGATAATGTCAGTTCCTTGCCTTCCGCATTTTTTAAAGAAAAGACTTTTCCTACATCGCCGCTGCAATCTATAAGAACTTTTTCTTCGTTTTTAAGAAATCTTTTATATATGTCTGCGTGTTCTTTTTCCTCTGCTGCCTCTGTGTCGTTTGCGACCGTCTCCTCTGAATCCATGGTCTGTTGTGCTTTTTCTCCGGAGCACGCTGTCATGGTCAAAAGAAATAACGCCAACGGAACTATTTTGCCTAATCTCATCTTGTCTACTTCTCTTTCTCAATAATAGGTATATAATCAATCTTTTGATACTTGTACTTAGCAAAATCAGGAGAATCAAAAGAGTACATTCCCACGACTGAATCATCCACTTCAGATTTCTTTGAACCGTCGTTGTAATACATGTGCGTCACAAGCTCACTGTCAAGGCGCGTATAAAGCCCTTCTATCAGTTCCAATTCTCCTTCATGATACTTGTAAAAAAACCATGATGATTCAGCTGCAGGACTTAAGCCCTCATTTGCTATCGCACCGTTCTCACAAAGATAATAGCGACTTCTTTCCGCGCCGGAAAAAACATGAGTAAGTTTCCCACCTCTGATAACAAACATGTCATAAATAACACAGTCAAACGGAGATGAATAATACTCATTGTCGTCGTTTCTGCAACTTCCAAAAAACAATTCGTCAATTCCGTCACCATCTACATCTTTTCTGAAATACCCAACCGTAATATCATCGTCAGTAAGTTCCCAACTCAAAACGTATGAAAGCCCCGTCAACTCCGGTGTATGTCCATTATAATTGTCATCTTCTATGGATTTCTTTAAACGGCGAATCAATGCATCATATGCCAAATAATCTCCATCTGCCGATATTGATCTGATATTCATAGAAAAAGAACCGCAATCAAGCTTGTTCCAATTTAATAAATGTCCGTTCTTGATATCATCCGTAAGCCCGCTTTCCTTCTCTTTTACCTCCAACATCTTCACATAATCATCACGGCTGTATAACTTAAGTCCAAGTGATTCCGTATACTCATTTATTCCACGACTATCTTTGAAGATAGTGTGATTAGCCGCATCTTCCGAAACATTGAAAACATAAGGCGATCTCTTTAAATACTTAGAAAAATTAATATGTCCGATCAGCTTCCCGCAACAAATATCATCCTTTTCATTACTCTTAGTATTGTTTAAATCCGCGCTGTCAAAAACATATCCGTCAGGATAAATCTCCGTTTTTGAAAAAGTAAAATACTTCTGCTCATTTTCTCTTTCTACAGACCTTCTGATTAAATCCCCGTACGGAAACTTGTCGCTATCTGTTTTCTCAGTAGCAATATAGTGATAGTTTCCCATCCCGTCCACATATTCCTTGCATACACTTTTGCCGGAAGGGATATACATACTTTCAATATATCCATACTCATTAATGCTTATTTTCTTTTCAAGATATTCTAAATTGGAATATACCGTTTTAAGCTTTCCGCCTATTTCCTCGATGATCAGATATATTTCCCGGTCAAAGTCTCCCTGAACGCCCACCCTTAAAGCAATTTCCTCATTTCCATCTTTCCCACAGTCAAGATATGCATATTCAACTTCTCCGAGGCTTACTGCTGACTCATCCACAGTATAGTAGTAATTAACGATATTATTGATAACATCTGACAAAACTAGTTCTTGCCCTTCATACCGCTTAAAAGAAAAGAAATCTTCCGCATAGCCGCTGCAATCTATAAGAACTTTTTCTTCGTTTTTAAGAAACCTATCATATATGGCTGCGTGCTCTTTTTCCCCGGAAACCATGTCTTCTGCCACCTGTGCACCGGTTCCATATGTTTCTGCTGCCTTGATTTGTTTTGTATTTATACCGAAACATTCCGCCACTGTTAAAAGACATAACAATGACGGAAGTATATTTTTTATCCTCATATTCATAATCTCCGCATCAGTGATTATACAGAATAAATGTGTCTACAATGTAAAATGAAAAATATTTTGCAAAAAACAGCTCACCTTATAAATAATAAGATGAGCTGCATATTTTTAATTCATATCAGAAAACGCTGATCAAATAAACCTTTTCTTATTTCTTTCCGAATTTATTTGACTTGAATACAAGGTTGTCGCCGGACTTAGTAAATGTGATGGTTCTTTCAGGCTGCTTATTCTCTTCATCCCAGTTTTCATTGTTAGGCTGGTATTTGAGTGTATAGGTGTCACCTGACTTAGTTCCGGATACAAATTTACCGTCATATAAAGGCGAATCATCTCCCCACGGATTGTAACCTATAAGGATTGAATCATATTTCTCATTATATGTCCATGAAGGATACTTTTTTGGGTCAATATTAACTTCAAGCCCGGTATGATCTTTGATATATTTAATAAGCTTATCCTTTCTGATTACAGTATCCACAATAGTACCTTCTATATCAGTAGAACCGTAAAATTCCATCTTTTCTTCATCGGGAAGTTTGTTTTCATCTTCAGTAAGACCCTTAACTCTGTAAGCTATAACCTCATCCCATTTGATTTCTTCAGGGCTACTGTATTCAGGTCCAAGGAAACCAAAACAATCGCTATCCACATCAGTAAACATCTTTGTAAATGTGCTGAGTTCCTCATCGGACACAGGCTCGCCTTCCGCCTCTGCTGCTTCAACAGCCGAAGCTTCTGCCTCTGCCTCTGTTGTATCCTCAGTAGTTTCGGAAGACACAGCTTCATCTTCAACGCTCACATCACCGGATACCGACTCTTCCTGCAATCCCAATGATTCGGTAATGCCCTCAACAGATGGTGTACATCCCGTTACAGCCAAAGTGGCTGCAAATATCAATAATACTCTTTTGATCTTCATTCCCTCTATTCCTCCAATAAGTTAACACAAATTAAGTGTACTAATATATATAATACACTATAATTATATTTTTTGCACCTCTAAATTGTGTTTTTTATATGTCCATATCAGATATAACTATAGAAAAAGAGCTGTAAAAAGATCTAATCTCTTTTCACAGCCCCTTAAAAAGCATTTTATCGTTTAGTCGCCTATATAATCAGGATGCTTTGCATGTCTCTTTGTGATCGTATCATTATTTCCAAATACCACATCGGTAACCTTATTGGTATTGGAATCAAAATCAAAGTATAAAGTGAACTTATCAAACTTATATTTCATTCCAAATCCCTGATAGTATTCATAAGTCTCGACAGGGTTGCCATATGCAGCTACAATTGCGTCCTTTGAGTCACCAACCCCTACACCACGTGATGTCTTTGCTCCTTTTTCATAGACGCATAGGTCGTAAGTTAATTCATTTCCGTTATCAACGAAAGTATAAAAAGTTACATTACCTGACAAATAAGAATAACTTGGTTCTTCAGAAGTACCATACTTTGTTGTATCTTTTTCTTCAAGCTTACCGAGATTAGCCTGAACTGTAGCCGCATCATCCAGTATAGAAACTTTCTTGCCGTTAAGCATGATCTCGTATTCAGCAAGACTACCTGCATTCTGAGTTGTATTTGCTGCAGGTGCCGGTGTCGCATTGTTCGCTGCAGGCGCAGGTGCCGGAGCAGTTGTTGCATTGGCAGCGCTGTCATTTGAGCCGGATGCAGGTGCCTGTTTATTGACATTTTCAACTATTGCTCTTGTTGATTCCTTAATATCAGCTTTGATCGGATACATCTTAGCCAAAGAATCCTCATTGTCATATGCATAACTTGTTACACGATCTGTCTTACTATTAAAGTAAAAACATAACGAACATGAATCCAATGAAATCATTACGCCATAATCCTTGCCCAAGCTAAATGAACTTCTGCTACAATTCGCATATGCATTAATAACATCTGACAATGAAGATCCGATTCCGACATTACGTGCTGTCAAAACTCCGGGCTTATAAATGGCAATATCTACAGGAATCTCCTGATTTCCATACACACCGGTAATAAAATAGATATATCCGGAATCATACTTGTAACAAGGTTGCTCCTTGCAAGCAGTACTTCTATTACTAAATCTGCCAAGATTACCCATTATTGTACTTATATCATCCATAACAGAAACAACTTTTCCGTTATACAAAAATTGATGATCTGCAAGTTTAGCGGGAACCGTCTTGTTTGTTTCAGAATTGGTTGCAGTTACATTTGCAGCTGTTGCTGTAGAAGATGAAGCTGTAGCAGATGAAGCTGTAGTTGCCGCATCCGGATTAGGCACTGACGCCAATGTTGTTGCAACCTCGGCAGATGAATTTGCTGTAGTTGCCGCATCCGAAGAACTTGCTGCCGCAGACGCCTCTGATGATGCACTTGTCGCAGCCTCTACGCTTGATGAAGCTGTTGAAGCATCCTCTGTAGCCAGCATAGCTTCTCTTGCAGCCTCTCTGAGTTCCGCCTCTGTCATTTCCATTTCACTGCTTCCCGTAGCAGAAGGTGCTCCGCTGCATCCTGCAAGCGAAAGCATCAATGTTGAAGCAATCAAGATTGCTGTTGTTTTTCTTTTTTTCATAGTCTCCTCCAAATATTCTGCCTGTACACATTATCCATTGATAAGCGAAAAGATAGATCAATGACCGTAGTCATTTACGCAATCCTATCTCATACTACATTCTATATAGAAAAAATGTCGTTTTAATTATAAAAGTATGTTTTTTCTGTGTACTTGAAGCTATTTAATGACAAAAAAGAAGCATAATTCTGCAACTTTTTACAGAATTATACTTCCTTCATATCACAATCATGTATTGTCAGATTTGATTCCATCTGTTTTTATAATAAACTTCACGCTGCTGTCAATGTCGTCGGAAGCTCCTCCGAAGGTGCTGTAGTTCTCGCCTGCTTTTTCGATAGCTGAAAGCCTGTCGGAGAAATCAGAAAGGTCACCATCGAACGCTTCGTAAATCTTCTTGATTCCTTCTTTATCAAACTTTACAACTCCGTCAACAAGCTTCTGAACTCCATCATCAAGCTCGCCTGTTCCGTCGTACAATTTGCCTACGCCATCATTGAGTTCTCCTGCTCCGTCGTCCAGCTTTCCCACTCCTTCATCAAGTTTGCAAGCACCGTCATAAAGCTTGAATGCACCGTCAACTATTGTCGCATTATTGTCCGTTAAAGTATCGGCTCCTTCACGAAGCTTGGAAGAACCGTCCTTGAGCTGTCCTATTCCATCATCAAGTTTAACCGTTCCGCCATAGAGCTTTTCTATTCCTGCTGCCAGCTGTGCATTTCCGTTCGCAACTTTATCCGCACCCGCAACAAGCTCGTTAAGCTGCGAAATCTTCTGAAGAGTTGTCGGATCGAGGTTTGTAAGAACATCAAGATGCGCCTGTTTAATAAATGTAAGGACCGCCTTAGTCTGAGCAAGATAAGCCGAATATGTGGCAATCAAAGTTGTCTGCCCTTTGGCTTGTTTCATTACTTCAGCTTTGGTCTGTTCTATCGCCTGTTGAACTGCCGCATTCACCTTCGCGTCAACTTCTTCCTGCGTATAATACTGCTTTCCGTTAAGATTGACCATAAGAGATGTTCCAAGAAGCGCAGGATCTATCGCTCCCGTGCCCAAATCACTCGCACTGAAAGTTGTTGTACTCTCATTGTTTGCAGGTTTCGCCGCATCTATCTGTATATTACCAGATTGCGCCTTGCTTTCGCTTTCGTTAACACTGTTTCCGGCAACATTGATTCCCGTTTTTCCTCCTGTGCCGTTTCCGTCACCGCCTGTGTTTGTACTTGCGTTGCCGCTGCCTGAAGCTCCTCCGTTATTTTCCAATCCTGCACCGGTTCCGGTATCACCTGCGTTTGCGCTTGCGTTGCTGCTGCCTGCAGTTCCTCCGTTATTTCCGGATTCCGCACCGATTCCGCTATCACCTGCGTTTGCGTTACCGTTGCCTGCAGCTCCTCCGTTATTTCCAGATCCTGCGCCGATTCCATTACCGCCCGCGTTCTCTCCTTTATTTACGCTTCCGCTGTTTTCACCCGGATTTTCGCCGTTTCCTCCTGCATTTCCTCCCGCGCCGGTTCCGTCACCGCCTTCACTTGCGTTACCACCGCCTGCGTTTTCTCCGTTATTTCCACTTGTGCTGCTTTCACCTGAATTTCCATCGGTACTGCCGCCGCCATTTCCGTCTCCGCCGTTTTGCACCAGTTCTCCGCCTCCGGCAGTCATCACCATCGCCGCATCATATGTCACCGCTGTCACCGCTCCGGGATTAACCTCCGAAAGAGCAGGCTTTCCTACAGCGATTATTGCATCAAGCGTATTCTTATCAACGCCCAGTGTCTTACAGGCAATAGCTGCCTGCGTGAGATCTCCGCTACCAAGAAGATATGACTGTGTTGCCAGATATGCATTTTTTACCGCAGCAAGCTGTGTTGACGCAGTCATAAGACTTGAAAGCGATGCCGCCATCTGAGCCATCTGCTTGACACCGCCGTTGATTGCTTCCGTTCCCTGTGCAAGAGCTTTTGCATTGCCTACAAGATCTGCATCTTCCATTCCCTTTCTAAGCGCAGAAGTTCCGTCTTTTGCCGCCTTAACGCCATCTTCCAGAGCCGCCGCACCGTTTCTAAGCTCATGCGCACCGTCCGTATATTTTACGATTCCGTCATAAAAATCTTTTGTACCGTCGCTGAGTTTCCCTGTGCCGTCTTTTAATTCCGACGTTCCGTCCTTAAATTCCTTTGTTCCGTCGTAAAGATCCGACACTCCGTCTTTAAGCTCTCCCGTTCCGTTCTTTAACTCTTTTGAACCGTCTACAAGCTTATCCGAACCGTCATTTAGCTTATCCATATTGTCTTTAAGATCATCTATCTTATCAGAGCCCGAAAGATCTGACATTCCAAAGTCTGAAAGCACATCGGAACTTGCCATTGTCATGGTCATACCAAGTTCAAAATCTGTTGTATCAGCCGTTATCTCAAAACTGTTACTGAGTTTTTTCTCAAGATCCTCATCATCAAGTTCATCCCACTTATCTTCCGCTATATCAAGGCTGTCCTTAAGTCCCGGAACCGCAACTCCGACTACGATATAGTTTCCGCCGTCAGATATTACTTTTCCGTTTGAGATATCAACATTTGAGAACTTGTCACCATCGAGGATCATTCCTGACATCATTACAAAAGGTGTGAATACCTCAACCTCTTTTCCATCCACATCTACAGTCTGCTTGTCGGTATTCTCATACTCGAAGCGAATCGTGACCTTACCGCTCTTCCCCGCAAGTTCTTCGGGCTTAATTTCTTTTCCGTCAAGGCTGTATGTAATCTTCATATTTACGGGAAGTTTTTTGTCCGTAACTCCCTGATAGTAAATATCAGAGCCCTTTGCTTCCCATGTCAGAGTTCCGTCGCCGTTATCCTTAAATGTCTCATTGCCTTTGACATTTACAATGTCCTTAAGTTCAGTCTTATCAGCAAGTTCAGCCGTGGCACCTGCGTTTTTGAGCCACTCGCTTACGATAATATCGTTTGCGGCGCCGCTTGCATCTGCACTCACATATACCGTCTCAACTTTTCCGGCATCGTCAGAAGATCCGATGCTCTTTGTAAGACTGTCAGAAAGTTTGTCTTCCTCGGCAGTAGTTGATACTCCTGCATTCGCCGCATCTGAAACGCTATCTTTTTTTGCACCACAGGCAACCGTCATGATCGCAAGCATGGTTGCCAAAGCAAGTGATAATGATTTTATTAGTTTTTTTCTGATCATAATTCTTTCCTCACGCTATTTTATTAACACAATCTGTAATCTTTTCCTGAGACTTTGCACCGGGATTTACGCCCCATGTAGTCTTTATGATTATTCCGTCAAACAACATATACATTGCGGGTAGTACCAGCAAAACCGTAAACATACTGATTATCGCGCCCCTCGACATAAGATTGCACAAAGAGCCGATCATATCGATACTTGAGATAAGTCCCACTCCGAATGTTGCCGCAAAGAAGCTGAGCGCACTGACAATTACCGATTTCATACAGGTAGTCAGCGTAATAAGAGTCGCTTCTTTTTTATCATGTCCCGCGTTTCTTTCCGACAGGTACCTCGTAGTCATCAGGATTGCATAGTCAACCGTAGCTCCAAGCTGGATGGTTCCTATAACAACCGATGCTATAAAAGGAATTTCCGTTCCCATATAGTAAGGAATTCCCATGTTCACAAAAATCGCAAACTCAATCACCGCAACCAGTATAAACGGAAGCGACATCGACTTAAGAACAAAAGCGATTATCACAAACACAAATCCTATGGAAACCGCATTTACAACCTTAAAATCATGGTCCGTTATATCTATAAGATCCTTTGTACACGGCGCTTCGCCAACTACCATCGCATTCTTGTCATATTCTTTTACAATACGCTCCACTTCATCTATCTGGGCGTTTACCTCATCAGAAGCCACAATATAATCCGTGGTCAAAAGAACTACTTTCCAATCATCGCTTTCAAGCGCATCAAAGTATTCCTCAGGAATAAACTCTTTTGGAAAAGCAGGGCCAAGAAGCGAATCCGATCCAAGCACCGAGATGATACCGTCGACGCTGTTAAGCTCTTTTAACATCTTATTCATGGTCGCCGTATCAAGATTCTTATCCACAAGTATCATGTACGCAGAGTTCATATCAAACTTCGCATCAACTTCCTTTGCGCTTCGAATACTGTCAAGCTTATCAGGAAGCCTGTTGGTCAGGTCGTAGTACACCTTCGTGTGATTATTTCCGTATACTGCCGGAGCAATAAGCACCAGAAATATCAGGAAAAAGAGCTTGTAATGCTTTGCCACCATCTTGGGGATTCTTACAAATTCGGGCAAAAGAGGCTTGTGCTTCGTCTTACTTATCGCTTTGTCAAAGATAAGTATCATTGCGGGAAGTATGGTAACGCATCCGATAACTCCAAGTACGACGCCCTTTGCCATTACAATTCCAAGATCCATGCCAAGTGTGAACGTCATAAAGCAGAGTGCCAAAAAACCTGCTATTGAAGTTACAGAGCTTCCGACAACAGACTTAAACGTTGCCGTTATGGCATTTTCCATAGCTATATTCCTGTCATCCTCTTTTTCAAGTTCTTCCTGATAGCTGTGCCAGAGGAATATCGAATAATCCATCGTAACTCCAAGCTGCAATACAGCGCTCAGCGCCTGAGTTATAAAAGATATCTCTCCGTTAAAGACATTGCTTCCCATGTTGTAGATGATTGCCATACCTATGCTGAGAAGGAAGAACACGGGGATCAGGTAAGAATCCATTGTTATCGAAAGAACAATAACAGCCAATGCTACAGATACCGCAACATACATAGGAGTCTCTGTCATCGTAAGGCCCTTCATATCTTCAACTATCGCGCTCATTCCGCTCATAAAGCACTGCTTATTCGATATTTTCCTGATATCTTCAATCGCCCCAAGCGTTGTATCCGCCGATGTTCCGTCATCAAATACAACAAACATCATCGTGGCGTCGCCGTTATTAAACGCATCATATACTTCAGACGGAAGCATCGTCATAGGTACCGAAAGATCCATGACCGAATCGTACCAAAGCACGTTCTTTACGTGATCCACCTGCTCTATCTTTGCTTTCAGAGCCGCGACGTCTTTTTCCTCCATACCTTCCGTGACATACAGGGCAAAAGAGCCCGTTCCAAACTGATCAAGCAGAATATCCTGGCCTTTCATAGTCTCAATATCCTTTGGAAGGTACGACAGAATATCGTAGTTTACTCTCGTATTGATATATCCGATCACAGCCGGAATAAGTAGCCCGATTGCGATAAAAAGTATCAGATATCTTAGTTTTACAATTATGTGAGAAATCTTTTTCATACTATACCTCTCATAGAGCCGCTGTGCTGCCACCAAATGAATCGACTTACCCAGTTACAGCAATAACGTTTTTTATGACCATTAGTCATTTATGGTATATCACTTTTATGACCGACAGTCAATATTTTTGAAGAGAAGATTTCCCAAAATTTATTATCTTTTGCTTACTCCTTTCGTCTTTCCCCCATTCAACGCAAAAATCCTCTTTCAATAACCGATTAAAGTGCCTGATTATCAAAAGAGGGATTATCTGAATTTATATCTCGTTAGCTATTGCTAACGGAATTATTCTAGTACATTCACTTTTCCATGTCAATGAATCCTCCATTTTTGTCTTAATAACTTTCCAAAATTTATGATATATTTAATTTATGAATAGAAAGGTGAAAAGATGGGAAAAGCAGATCAAAACAAAAAAGCAAAACTGGAGAGATTACTAAACACTTCCTTTGAACTTTTTACTTCAAAGGGGCTTAACAAAACTTCCATATCGGATATCGTTGAAAAAGCAGGGGTTGCAAAAGGAACTTTCTATCTGTACTTCAAGGATAAGTATGACATCCGAAACAGGCTCATCGCACACAAGTCAAGCCAGCTTTTCATACAGGCTCACGAAGCGCTCAGCCATGAAAACCTGACAGAATTTGATGACAGATTGATATTTATAATGAACTATGCGCTGGACTCTCTAGCCGCAAACAAAGGGCTTCTTACTTTTATCTACAAAGACCTCAGCTGGGCAGTTTTCAAAAAAGCCTTAAACACAAACGTAAGCAATTCAGACGATGAATTTAGCACAATCTATAACAAGATGCTCGAGGATTCCGGACACACCTTCAGAGATCCGGAAGTAATGCTCTTCCTCATAATAGAACTAGTAGGCTCTACAGGCTACAGTGCCATCATCTACAACGATCCCGTTTCGCTGGAAGAGCTTAAGCCACACCTTGAGCAGACTGTAAGAGGGATAATACGGAATTATATTGTGGAATAAAAGGAAATGATTATTTGACGATAATGAACCGTGATGGTAATATATGAATTGAAAAAGGTGCTACCGATAGACGGTTAGCCCTGAAATATAAAATGGTTAAGAAATAACCGCTCTATGTTTGCGAGGCAGAGGGCGGTTATTTTTGTGTCTTGGAATCATGCTTTCCATGCATATAACCAAGACTATAGAAAGTCGCACACAGTGCAAGCACTGCGATAAGGTCAGTGATGGTGAGCATACGCAAGTTCCTCCAACAAAGATTTCTCATATGAGATTTCTATGATTAACGGAGGTCACAGTCCTCCGATTGAAGGACTAACCGCCTACCGTAATAACTGGTAGCACCAAGACCTCATTATACAGAACAAACATTCGAACGTCAACGCCCCCCAAATTCAATCATAAAGCGCACCTTGTACAACTCCACAGTTTCTACTTAATTATTTTTAAAAATAACTATGTCATCACCTTCCATGTTAAACTTGTAATCATGATTAGTAGAAAACGTAACCTGTCTTCTCTCGAAAAAATTCTTAATCATATCATGATAACCATCAATATTAACTTCTTCAACAATAGATGACAATGCATTTCCAGTAGAAGTAAGCAATACGTTGCCTGATGGAAGTTCCCCCGCTTTATGTTCTTCAATAATATCAATATTATTCCTAGAGCAAATAAGTAATTTCTTGTTAGTTACTCCATGTATTGAATATCCAGCAATCGCATCAAATTTCAATAATCCAAGTGTTTCTAACTCATTAATCATATCAAATCCAATTCCCATTTTTAGGAGCAATTCTTCATTATCACTATATGGGACAAGAATTCTTTTAACTCTTCCTTCAAAATTACCATCATCACTTAGCGGGATAAGCCATATTGACATACTACAAATAAACCTAAATGCTTTTGCAATATCAGGCGTAATCTCAGATAGAATTCTTATCATATTCGGTGGAGTTGAACCTGGTTTCTCAAATTCATTAGAAAGTATTTTTCCCCAGATTATTTGCAATTCTTCAGAGCTTACAAAGCGTGCTGAGTCCATAAATCTATCCAGCCATTCTTCATTGACCCCAGATTTCTCTGAAAAATCCATGAAATTTCCTCCCCCTCGCAATTTCAAAGTCAATTCTTATTCCATAATGTTTAGATGTTGTATGGTCTTACTTCTTCTACACGACCATTTTTACAATATATATCCACCTTGCTTACACCACTATATTTGCGTACACTAACACCTCTATACTTCTTTGCAGATACAAATGGACCTTCCATGTTTATTCCATGAAAATAAGAGAGCTCCACTTTCGTAGCCTCTCTTCTATATTCAGCAGCAACCTTCATTATCTTCATAAGTTCATCTTCCGCAAGCGTCATAGTCGCAGGCACAACAGTAGTTATGCCATGCTTTGTCTCATATGCAAGAATCTTCTCAATCGACTTTGTCGTCCCATCGCAGAAGTCAACGCCATCACAGCCGTGCAGATGGATATCCACAAGTCCCGTAATCACATAGCAGGAGCTCGCATCAATTATCGTGTCGCCTGAGCACTCGCCATCCGTCCGACCGCCACTTTGACAGTCGCCGCTTTGAGAGCCATCGGAAAAACGCTCTCCCTCAACAAATATATTCTTTTTAATAAATCTACCGTCTTCCGTAAATGCAGATGCATTCTTAATAATCATACGCATATTCCTTTTTATATAATCCGCAAAGTATCCGCTAATATAAAAAATCTGTCATATCTGTTTTTCATCTTCCTAAGGCTCACGCCCACATATCCTCAGCAAATCCCTTCACACGCTTACAACAAACCTCTTAAATTCACTCTCCGCATCTTCCATATATTCCAGCATTCCGCCATGAAGCTCCATGATTTTTTTAGCCACCGAAAGCCCCAAGCCGCTTCCGCCGTTTTTGCCTTTTATATATGGCTCAAAAATATGTGCCTTCAATTCTTCATCCAAAAAAGGGCCGTTATCTGCAAAAACAATTTCAACTCTTCCACTATTTTCAGTCATGGTAACTTTTATAACCGTACTCTCCGGATTATGTCTGACAGCGTTATTTATAAGGTTGGAAAAAACGCGTCGCATCTGTTCGCGGTCATATTTACATATTACTTTGTCAGGTATCTCCAACTTCAATGCAAGATTCTTTTCCTCGAACCTGTAAAACATATCCGCAAGAATCCCTCTAAGAAGTGCTGCAATATTGCCCTCTTCAGGAAAAATCTTATAACTGCTTCCGCCAAATTTAGCATATTCAAGCATATCTTCAAGCTGTACATTCGCAGCTTCTATCTGCTGTTCTATTATAGCCAGATAGCGTTTTCGCTCATCATCCGGAATTTCTTTTTTCTTAAGTAATTTGGCATATCCCAAAACCATTGTCATGGGAGTCCTGAGATCATGCGCTATTCCTGCATAGAGCTGTCTGTTTTGTTCCTCATTTTTTTCTCTGATGATCTGTGCTTCTTTCAATCCCGCGACCATGTTATTAAAAGCTTCTTCCATTTCGCCAAACTCAAATCTATCCTTTACGTCCAGTCTGACATTCAGATCACCGCCACTTACCTTGTTCATGCTGTCTGCTATTTTCCGAGCCGGATCCGAAACAAATCTTTTTACGACATAAGAAATCACGCAAAAAACAAGCACAATAAAAGCCGCACTTACGTAAGTAATCTGCAGCTTAAATCCGGCTCCGATCCCTGTTTTACCAAGGAATCCGTCCAGAAATCCCTGTATAAAATCACTTATCCTGTTTAAAAAAAGTATCAGCAGAATAACAATAGCGATCAAAATTCTGAGAAATGCCTGAAGTCTCCTCTTATATTCTTTTTTCATTTTTCTTCCATCCTATATCCCAGCCCCCTGATAGTGTGAATATAATCCGATCCGTCATCTGATATCTTGCTTCGTAGCTTGCTTATCGCGACCATGATGCTGTTGTCATCGGGGAATTTATCGCTTTCCCATGCCGCCTCGTATATTCGGTCTTTGGTAAGCACATGTCCGATATTGCTCATGAAGCATTCAACAATGCGATATTCCAGCGCTGTCAGTTCTATAGCTTCACCATTTTTATAAAGCCTCTTAAGATCAACATCCAATCTAAGGCTCCCACATACAAGTTCCACAGCCTTGCCTTGCCCATCATATCCGTAACATCTTCGAAGCGTGGACAATACCCTTGCCGCTACTTCCATCGGATCAAAAGGTTTAACTATATAATCATCCGCTCCGATATTTAGCCCCTTTATCCTGTCAAGAACATCGCCCTTGGCAGTAAGGAAAAGAACAGGAACATGGCTCTTTTGTCTTATCTTTTCAACAAGTTCATATCCGTCTGTCACAGGCATCATCACATCGGTTATTATCAGGTCAAAACTTTCTGCATTAAACATCTCAAAGGCTTTCCGGCCATCATATGCTTCAATCACTTCCATCCCCTGCATTTCAAGGCATACCTTGAGAAGTCCCGCTATCTGAGGTTCATCGTCAACTACAAGTACTTTGTATTTTTCTTTTTCCAATTTTAATTTTTCCTTTTGCCAGTATTATCATAATCAGCAGAACTGCCGTCAGAATTACAGGTAACGTAAATATATCATATCCGTTAAGACTATAGAAAAGCAGCACGCCATGCCTTTTCAGAGCATTCACGATATTCACAAATGCATTCATCATCGCATGCGCACATATACTATACATAATATCACCACTGCGCTCATATATCAGTGCCAAAATAATTCCGCAGAAAAAAGTTGATAAAAATCCTTGGAGATTATACCCGTGAAGCACTGCAAATATCAGCGACGTCAAGATACCTGCTGTAGGAATATTTATTTTTTCTCTTGCATAACCATATAAACCTTTCCTGAAAAAATACTCCTCCGCAACAGGCGCTATCAGAATTGCATATATATAATCAAACAACGTTTTATTACGTAAAAGATCATCTTCTATCGGCAGAACACTGTTAAAAAGAATCCCCACAAGAGAATCCGCAACTATCACAACAATACAGACAGAAAGCACGGCAGCCGCGATCATCTCACTAACCCTTCTTTCTTTTCGAACATCCATATCCTTGGATATCCCCTTTGCGTGCGAAAAAAATACAGCAAACAAAGCCGCCGCAACTGTACCGAAAATTCCGCTGTATTCAATAATCTGCTCCTTAATAAACGGAAATAGTCTTTCGCCCAAAAGCTGAAACATTATTGTCGCCAAAAACATAATAAATAAATGCAAAAAAATCACTCCAATTACCGAAAGTATCTTTTTCATCATTAGTTTTTCTCTCCTTTGTTCTGATAAAACCATGATAGATCAAATACATTTCTGTAGATTGAAGTGAATCTTAATATAACCTTAATTTTGCTATACTTGCTTATTTCGGGACTTGGCCGTTCAAGCCCGCTCTATCTTCTTCATAAGCGCTGTATACTTCTTGTCATATCCGTATCTGTCTCCGTATATAAGCGCCTTCATAAGAATTGAATGAGCTTCTTTATCTTTTTTGCAGACCTCGTTAGCGTTGTAATAGTTCCTCAAATAATCGTGGATTTCCTTATCATCGCGGTCAACATTTACAATGTACAAGCCAAGAAAAGTCTCAAAGCTTATAAATCGCTTATCCTCCGCAAAGCCTCCCTTTTTCATAATTCCAAGATCGTCGCTGCTTCCGACCATGACGTTGGAACTAAGAACAGCCTCGTATGCAAGAATATTCTCAAAAGAGCCCTCATCTTCATACCACCTCGGAACAGGGATCTTCTTTTTTAAATTCTTTATGAGATTTATGTAATGGCACTGTTCAGCGGTATAAAGGCTGTTGTACTTCTCCGAATTGGTATAGCGGGTATTCGGAAACGTGGTGTAATATCTGAGCACGCTGTCGGGCTCAATATGACCGTCCCAGATCTTTGCAAGATCCGAAGTTCTACCCATCTGAAACGTACCGGGTATCGCGCAGGAGAGCTTTCCGCCTGTGTTTCTGCCATCATACATACGCTCGTTTATAAAAAGAACTCTCTCATCAAAGATACGATACTCCGCATTGTACGAATTCATTATCTTCTTCCAGTAATTGTAGAAATCAAGAAGCGTCGAATTCTTGAAAACATGGCCTGTTTCCATCTTTACGCAGTATTTTGTCTGAACCATCTTTATCGCCGTAGCGGTAAGTGTCTGCATCATGTTTATGTCGTTGATATCTTCATTCTTGGAATCATCAAGATGAAGATTAACTTTTGGCACCTTTTTCTTTTCAACAAAACAGATCCTGTCACACAATTTCTTGATGTACGAAGGGACGGTTTCATCGTCCCAGGTTCCGAGAATAACGGATGCCCCGGGGAAAAATCTCTTTATGGAATACAGGCTCGCAACCGTATTAAGTTCGGAAGTAACATCGATTCCGCCCGTAACAAGAAATGTGATTTCATCAGGCGAAACCTTAGTCGAAGCATCCTCATACTCTTCAGTGACCGTATTCTTATAATTCCTTACAACACTGCTCCATTTAAGGATATTGAAATAGTCGGGATTTACTTTGTACTTCAGCTTATAATTCATTCCGAGAGATGCAAGTTCTCTTTTTACAACAACATTGTCAAGAGTACCGTATTTCCTGCAAAGTTTAAGCCAGTCGCCGTAACTTAAGTTATACTTGTAAGCCGCCGAATTGTTGATATATAAGGCTTTGGGAAGCACAACCTTACTTATCGGAAATTCAACGCACACAAAATTGTTTGCAAGAAACTTCTCATATTCCTTTCGAAGAGACGAAGAATCATCCGTCACATTCATAAGTCCGACAAAGCCTGAAAATATCGGAATAAAGCTGTTCACATAAAAGTTATATGCGATATACTGCTCCGGCGTCAGGTTGCATCTGTATTCGCTCTTATAATCTCTTTTTCCCACGTCTTTATAAAGGTCTGCCGAAAAGAGCTTTAACAAATCGCTCCTAAGCCCCATATACCACCAGTCGGACACGCCAAAATTAAGCACTCCGCTCTTTGAAGTTGAAAGTGCCTCGACCATTATCCTTCTTGAAACAACCGACTCCGTGGTGACATACTTTGAAACTCTGTTATAGATATCAAGGAAATCAGAGCCTGTAAGGATCATATCGCTACGCATCTTTATGCAATATTTTCCGGTGCATGCTTCGATTCCGGCGCGGCTTGAGACAATTTCCCTGTTTACGTTGTTTCTCTGCTCATGCGGATATTTCCTGATATAGCCGCATGAACCCGGATCTTCGCTCTTTACAACGATATCCGCGTCAATCCCGTCCGCGCTCTCGCCCTCAAAAATTGACAGAACAATCTGCGCATACGGAAGGTGTTGTCTTATACTCCTTACCGTCTCAACCGTCGTATCTCTCACCATTCCCTGAACAACGACACTGATGTCCCTGCTGTCTATGATCTCGCTGTAATAATCAACAGCATACATCTTGTCAAATTTTCTTTTCCCGATTCCCGTAAGGAACCCCTGCTTATCAAAGCGGCACTTACGTAAAAGAGCTCTCAGTAAATATCCCGGGATATCCAAAAGATTTTTTACAAAGACGTGTGAGAGATACTTTATGTATTCTTTGGCATCATTGCAGCAATAAAAAGCATAAAGCCGCTCCCAGTCCTCATGTGTATAGCAGTTCTGCGGTGCGGCCTCTTTCCTGTAGATGCTGTTTTCAAGTGTCTTAAGCCCAATTTCCTCATTTCCGAGTATTATGAGATTGGCTGCGAAAGTCGCTTCACTTCTGTCGATATCCTCCCTGCCGTATTTTTCCAGATCATCCGGTTCATTAAAGCTGATGCTTTTTTTCACAAGTTTCATCCACAGATATGACTCGGCATCATATCTGAACGTCGACACGGAATTATCGGGATAATACTTCCACATCATATATTCTTCATCTTCTCTGGAAAAAAGCGGAACATCAAAAAGTCTCACCAGGTCCTTGGTATATCCAAAAAAGAAAATATCCGAAGGGTGGTAAGCTCTTTTCATATCGGAAAAAATGTACCGCGGATTTCTCGAATAGAGCTCGCAGCATATCACCTTGTGCTCAAAAATCTTGTATTCGGTACATTCTCTGTTATATGTATTAAAAAAATCTTTGAATCCGTCATCACACAGATAGAAATCCGTTCGCAGCTTAAGCGCATAAACAGTCTTTACCTTCAAAAGACCTTGATAAGTCGACACGATCTGTCTGTTAATGTTGTTCTTGGGCGAAAAAGGTATGTTGAACTCATCAAATCCGCCCGGATCTTCGCTTAGGACAACATCATCATATTCAAGTCCGTCCACATCGGTTCCTTCCCATGTAGACAATATAATAAATGCTCCCGGGAGCATACGCCTGATGCTTTGAAGGCATATCGGCGTTTTTTCACGGTCAACCGCTCCCTGTACTACAACTGTAATATCTTTATTATCAACTAATCCCATGTTCCTTCCCAATCAATGGTTTCTCAAAAGAAATCTGTACACAGATCAAGCTGCATGCAGGCACTTGCACCTTCAGCTCCCCCAAATCCGTGCATATCAGCTCCGACATTACAGAAGCTGATCCTCTTTCCATCATTTATCATCTCGTTATAAACAGGAGCAACGCCAAACTCGTTGTTTTCCCTGACATCATTGGCTATCATCCTGTATGCATATTTAACGAAGTCTGAGCCCCTCTTGAAATTATATATTCCAACGATTGCCTCGTTTGACATATCCTCTTTTTCCCTGACAAGCGTAACTTCTCCGTTCTCATCATATTTGACATAGCTCCACTTGGGCTGATTGGCCGGTGTCGTCATGATAAGTCCGTCATAGCCTCTCATTTCATCGAGATATGCATCTATATTTGTATCGATTACCTGCGCGCAGCCTGCAATCATAAGTTCATCGTCATTATCAATAAATTCTTCAGCAAGAAGCACCGTACATGCGTCTCCCTCAGTAGATGCGTCGGTAACTATGATCTCACAGTCCGGCGTTATCTCTCTGAGAATCCTGTCAAGTTCGAATCGTTCGATGTGATCTTCCCTGCAAACATAAATAAATCTATGCTCGCACTTAGGTCTGATATTCTGAGTCACATATTCGATCACGGGATGACCGAATATATCGGTAAGCGGCTTTGGAGTTTCATAATAAGACTCCGCATATCTGTTACTTCCGCCAACCATGGGTATTACTATATTAAGCATTAGTCCTTCCTTCGCTGTCTTTTATTTTTTCACATCTCCGATGCCGCGTCGCGGTATATCTTTTTCATGCGTCTGCTGCTGTCCTCCCATGAACTTTCGGGAATCTCTGCTTCGATTGGATCGTCAACAAGTCTGCAAATGCCCTCATAGATATCTTCTTCATCATAAGGATCAAAATAGATTGCCCTGTTGCCAAGTTCTTCATGCGCATGAGGCATATCAGCCACAGCTACCGGTCTTCCGCAATTAAGCGCTTCAATCGGAGATATCCCCGCACCTTCTACAAATGCCGGACAGATATATCCCTCCGACTCATTTATAAGAGCCGCAAGATCAAGTCTGTCTCTGCATCCTGCAAAAATTATCTCGTCTTCATACTCCTCAAATTCTTCGTAGAGATCGTCGTAAAGATCGTCATTCCCTACGATCACAAGGCGGATATTTGTATCCCACCTGTCTTTATACATAATATAAGCGTCTATGAGTCTTAAGATGTTCTTTTCCGACCGGGTGTCACCGACACACAACAAAAACGGTGAGTAACCTATGTCGTACTTTCCCCTAACATCAAGCTCATCAAGTTCATCGTCGTCCATTATCCTGAACTCCGATGAAACCGCGTTTCCCACAACTTCAATCTTTTTCTGCGATACATCATATGTATTCGCAATGTCACGTCTGCTGATATTCGAGACTGTAACCACTTTATCCGCATGCTTTGCGCAGTACGGAGTCATAAGTTTGTTCTTCAGATACTCAATCTTATTACCGTTGATCTTATTCTTTTCATGTTCAAAAGAAATATCATTTATGGTACACACCACCGGACATGGACTGTTAAAAGGCACGTAGTGCAGAGTGTGAAGAACATCCAGATCGTATTTATAACAAAAACTTGTTAATTCAAAAAAATTTCTTGTAAAAGCGTTATTACTTTTGAAAGGTACAACTTTAAATTTCCCCCTGTACCTTGATATATCGGCATCTTTTTCGACAAAAAGATAATACACGTCCCCCTTGTCAGGCTTGAGAGCATCCAATATCCCCCTGTAAAAACTCTCATCCTCGCTCGAATAGCCGAGCATATGTGCATCTATTCCAACTTTCATCTATATATCACCTTTTCAGATTATTTTATATTTATCATCTTTCATCACGAAAAATGTTAAGTAAAATTAGGACTTGGCAAGATTCGCACCGTAAGCTGTACATGTGGTATTGAGCTTATACAATTAGTCAGTTCTCAAATGTTTTGCTTTCACAGGCTTCATAGTCTTAACCATAAGGTCAATGGATTGTCCAAATAATTTCTTACGGCGCGAAACACTTCTGCTTGCCCAGTCGTGTCCGTCGAGGTATAAAAACTCGTTCCCCCCAAGTTTTTTACTCTATATTTGAAATACCACATTACAAGTGCAAAAAAATTTTTCTCTCTTTCCTTCTGTGAAGCACTCTGATACTCTTTCTTTTATAAGCTGTTATTCTTAATGATCGTGTAACTTTTTAAAAAATTCATACACCTGTGAGCAAATATATGCAAATATTCAGTTTTACCAGATTGTTGGCTTTTTCTATAATCAAATTATATACAATTTGATTCACATTTGCAACATTTGTTTTAACGTTTATGAAATTTTCTTTGAGTTTTCTTCAAAAAAATCCCGAGGTAGCGCGTGCTTCCTCGGAATTCTATGAAATAACTAATTGTTAACGAACCTCTTTGAATTCAGAACCACCCTTGCTGTTTCCGCCTGAAACCTTGATGGTACCGATCTTATTTGCACGGATACCGTCATTGAAGCAATCAGGGTTGGCAAAGCGAATACCTGTCTTTGCGGAAGCTTCCTGTGTATTTCTGTTATTTCTGATCCTTATATAAACATCCCAATTTCCGGACGCGATGTCTGAAGGAACAGAGAAAGTCCACTTATAATTCTTGGTAGCAAGCGATGTAAGGTCGTTTGCGTTAAATGAGTCAACGCTCGCAACATATGTCTTGTCGCCGTTCTTAAGGATTACTTCCGTATACTTCTTTGTAAGGAAGTTACCGAAACCAAGATTTTTCATGGAACCGCTCATTGTAAATGTGCCGTCCTTGCTTACCTCTGAAGAAAGCTTAGACTCTTTTACAAGAATTCTGTATCCCATATGATCACGCATGAATTTTCTGTATGAGTGACCGATGTATGGTGTAACATCTGCTGCGTCAAGTCCCTTAACAAGATCTGACTTGGAAACATCAACATTGTTAAGCTCACCTATAAGCACTTCATCTTCACTATTGATGTTATGAAGATATGAAAGGTGTGTTCTGTAAAGCTCTGACATGAACTCTGAACCCTTGTAGATTGGTGATCCGTGTGACTTCAAAGTTTCTTTGTCAACATATGCACACTCACCGCCGTAAGGAACTTCAGTAAATTTCTCAAGCATATCTATGCCCTTGTCACGAGTGATATAAGGCCATTCGTTTTCATCACCGAATGTACCGTAATCGGTAGATGTTCCGAGATATCCGTCATTGTAAAGTCCAAGTCTTGAATTAAGCTTAAGGCTTCCGTTTGCAACAGCTTCATTAAAGCCTTCCGCATTGTTTTCATATCCGTAGTATCCCATGAGATGCTTTGGTGCTCTTACAAGTACCTTGATGCTCGGATCGAGCTTATTGAGCCATCTGTCTATGATTGCATTCGAGAACTGAGGATCATAGTTGTTACATTTATCGATATCATACATTGATGAATGCATCTCGCCCCAAGGTCCGAACATTCCGCACTCAACAGCAAGCACTACATCTTTGTTCCTGTTGATGACTTCACTGAGCTGCTTAATGTGCTGACGGATAAGCTCTGTATTGTGATATACGGTAGAGTCACCTTCTTTTGTTAAGCCGGGCTCATTTCCGACTGTTTTATCACTTGAGTAGGAAAATCTAAGTACAAGTGATGTTCCGTTCTTTCTTGCATTCGAAAGTGTATTCTCAAATGCCTTAAGGAAATTCGGATGCTCGGTCAGATTCTTATTTCCGCCACAGCCGTTTGAACTGTTATATCCATCCTTTGAGAAACTGTTTCCACTTGAAAAGTATCTGAGATCATACATGACACTGTACATTCCGCCCTTGGGATTAAGTACAGGACATGAAGATGAGTCAACCTTAACCCATGTGTAAGGACATCTTCCTCTTTCGATGTTGTCAGCAAGTTCTGCCCCTGTATCTTCCAAGCGGATTGTAGATCCTAGTGATTCAGCTTTAACGTCTAACGATCCCGCTCCGATAGTACCGATTATCATACCGAATGTCAGAATCAAACTCATTAGTCTAGTCTTATTCTTTATCATAATCATCCCCTTTTTGTTTTTTCCGCACAGTCATTCATTTAAAGGACCACAATTAATGTCTGTGTAACTTTCTTAATAAACCTTGTTTATCTAAACAACCATGTGTAATTTCCCAACATATCATGTGTTTTAATGCTTCATACCAATGAATTATATAAGACTATCCTTTTAATTGCAACAATCACTTTAACAAATATTTTCATATATTTTTGTGTATTATTAATGTTTACGTTCCGCACAGTTATCGCATTTCTTTCACACCCACATCGTTTAAGTAAAATTTTTTTATATTGTTTTTACTCAAATATGGTGCAATTTTTTGTCGTATCTGTTATGATGTATATATAATGTTACATGTTTGTTACGTTTATACTTCGATATAATTAAAGAAAACGCCATAAAAGGAGGGGTTGCAATGAAATCAGTATGTGAAGTATATAATAATAATTTTGGAATCCGTCTTTCAAAATTAAGAATGCAAAAGGGAGTTTCGGCTCGAGACATGAGTCTTTCTATAGGACAGAACGCCGGTTACATCAATTGTATAGAAAATGGCAGATCGCTTCCTTCAATGAAAAATTTCTTTTTGATCTGCGATTATCTTGGTATCACACCAAATGATTATTTCAATTACCAAACTTCTTTTCCCAAAAAGTTAAGCAGTGCGGTAGATAACCTGTGTCATCTGGATGACGATAAACTATCTCACATCTCGTCAGTCATTGAATATATGGTAGCTAATTAAGTCACTCCGAAAGTAGCGCTTTTTGGAGGATTATGGGGATTAAAAAGGTCTGCGAACATCTCGCAGGCCTTTTTGAATGCACTCACTTCCCCACCTCCCCCACCCAAACCAACAGGGCCGGGCTGCAGTCTTTTTGCTGCGGCATCTCAAAACATTATATTGGCCCCGGGATTGGATAAACATATGCTGCGCTTCATAAACTCACAGATGCACCAAGAAATCTCCATATGTCCATGCAGATGATTTTTATAGCCTCGTCTGTTTTTCAAAAGGTCAAAAATCACTTTCCTGCATGCGGAGAAAAATGTCTGAAGCAGGACGCTTCCAGGTATTAAAACGGTCATGGTCATTGTCCGCAAAGCGGACTTTTACAACAAATATAAAGCACGAATTTCCGAACTTAACGAGCTCGGAAATCGTGCTTTTATTTGTTTTAGGCGCTACGCGCCGTATGACCATGACCTATTTATTTTTTGAGCGTCCTGCAAGTTCTTTTCGGAGCATGCAGAAAGGAAAGTGATTTGACCTTCAGAAAAACAAGAGGGTATAACGAATCTGCATGAACATATGGAATTTCTAAAGTGCATCTGCTCAGACAACTTCGCGCAGCATATATCCAATCCCTAGGCCAATATAATTTCGATGAAATGCAGCAAAAAGACTGCAGCCCCGCCCCCTGTTGGGTGTGGGGAGGTTGGGCGCTTGGTGCATCAGCATTTCCAGATGTCCCTGTTGTACTCTTCTATTGTTCGGTCGGATGAGAAGAAGCCTGCTTTTGCTATATTTACGAGCATCATCTGTCTCCATCTGTCTCTGTCTTCGTATGCTTCGAATATCTCATCTTTTTTCTTGATATAGCTTTCAAGATCGAGAAGAGTCATGAACCAGTCTTTATTAAGAAGTTCGTTGTAGAGCCTCTCAAGATTTTCTTTGTGTCCCACTTTAAGACACTTCTTGCTGATAATAAAATCAACAGCTTCTTTTATCACGGGACTCTTTGTGTAATAATCTTTGGATACATAATCGGCTTTTTTATAATGCTTGATAACTTCGTCGGCGCTCGCACCAAAGATAAATATGTTATCGTCTCCGACAAGCTCGTGAATCTCGACATTTGCACCGTCGTCCGTTCCAAGTGTCACGGCTCCGTTAAGCATAAATTTCATATTGCCCGTTCCTGACGCCTCTTTTGAAGCAAGCGATATCTGCTCGGATACATCACAGGCAGGAATAAGCTTCTCGGCATATGACACATTGTAATTCTGAGCCATAACAACTTTTATGTACTTATTCACGTCTTTGTCGTTGTTTATTATTTCCTGCAAAACAAGAATGAGATGAATGATGTCTTTTGCAATAACATAAGCAGGAGCAGCCTTTGCACCGAATATAAATGTGATCGGTCTCGTAGGCTTTTTTCCACCCTTTATCTCAAGATACTTGTGAATTATATAAAGAGCATTCATCTGCTGCCTTTTGTACTCATGCAGCCTCTTTACCTGAATATCATAGATTGATTCGGGATCGATCTCGATATTTTCATGCTCCTTGATATATTCCGCAAGCTCTTTTTTCTTGAGCATTTTTATCTCATCAAGTTTTTCGAGAGTTATCCTGTCATCCTTATATTCAAGGAGTTTCTCAAGCTTTGTGGCATCTTTTTTAAAGCCGTCTCCGACAACGTCAGAGATAAAATCTGTCAGAGGGCTATTGCATGAAAAGAGCCATCTTCTGAAAGTTATTCCGTTTGTCTTGTTATTAAATTTATCGGGATAGATCTTGTAAAAATCTTTAAGTTCGCTGTTTTTAAGTATCTCGGTATGTATTGCCGCAACGCCGTTTACCGAGAATCCGTAATGGATGTCGATAAATGCCATATGGACTTTCTTTTCTTTATCAATGATCTGAACTTTAGAGCTCTTGTACTTAGCTCTTACTCTCTTATCAAGTTCTTTGATGTAAGGAACAAGCTGCGGAACCACTTTCTCAAGATACTCAAGAGGCCATGTTTCAAGCGCTTCCGCAAGAATGGTATGATTTGTATATGCACAGGTCTTGCTCACCACGCTTATCGCCTCATCAATATTAAATGCCTTCTCCTCAACAAGTATCCTGATAAGCTCAGGAATTATCATTGTGGGATGCGTATCGTTGATCTGAATCACAGCATGGTTATGAAGCTCGTGAAGGTCATACTGGCGCTCTTTCTGCTCTCTTAAGATTAAATGCGCTGCATTCGATACAAGAAAATACTCCTGATATATCCTAAGGAGATTTCCGGCCACATCCGAGTCATCGGGATACAGGAAAAGAGTGAGATTATTCTTGGTCTTTGTTTTATCGAAGTTAATTCCCTCTTTTACAAGCTTTTCATCTATCGACTCTATATCAAACAGCCTGAGCTTGTTGACACCGGATCTATATCCGACGATATTCATGTTGTAAAGGCGCGACACTACTTTCTTTCTGCCAAAATAAATATCAAAAGTCGTATCTGTCTTCTCAAGCCAACTGTTTTTCTCTATCCAGTCATTCTTCTCTTCAACCTGGAGATTATCCTTAAATACCTGCTTAAAAAGTCCAAAATGATAGTTAAGTCCGATTCCCTCCCCGGCAAGTCCGAGAGTTGCTATAGAATCAAGGAAGCATGCGGCAAGCCTTCCGAGACCGCCGTTTCCCAGCGACGGCTCAGGCTCATACTCTTCGATCTTGGCAAGATCTTTGCCGTTTTTTGCCAATATATCTTTTATCCTGTCATAGACACGAAGATTAATAAGATTATTGGAAAGAAGTTTTCCGATCAAAAACTCCATAGAGATGTAGTATATTTTTTTCTCACCGTTATTAAGTTCCGTAACATCCATCAAACGGCTCGTCATTTCCAAAAGCACATAATAAGCTTCACGATCTGTGCAGTCTTTTAACACCTTTCCAAACTGATCTTTTGCAATTCCTTCAAGCTGCTCTTCAAGATTAAGAATCAGTACATCTCGTTGCATATTGGTATGCTTTGACATATTATTATCTCCTTATTCATCCGTATTACGACACCACTTTTTTATAAAACCTTACTTTTATATCTTAACTCTATAAATCCAAAAAGGCTACCGGCGCTAAAAGTACCGATAGCCTTCATATAAGTTTATATATTCATATTAATATCAGCGATCAATAGCCTTTGTACCCTTGTGTCTCTTGATCTTGATACCGCTTCCGCCCTTGATGGTCTCTTTAACAAAAGAGTTCACGATGGCGATATAGCCCGTTCTGTTGTCCCTTGTATAATTGTCTTCAAATGATGCAAACTCCTCATCTTCATAAACAAGAGCAACAGCTTTTCCCTGTGCAGTCTTCATTATGATCGTCTCCTTAGAGCCGGACCATACATATGTATAATCATAATCTTCGCTGTCAAGGAAGTTCTGCATATCCTTTGTTATTCCGTCAATCGCATCGTCAATGCTCATGATAACCGATGAGTTTTCTTCCTCTTCAGAAGGAGTTGAAAGAGCTTCAACCTCTGCAGTAAGCGCAGAATCAAGCTTCTCTTCGGGAGTCTTGACTACCGGAGCAATTACAGGCTTAGCCACAGGTTCGCTCTTTATGCTCTTTTCCTCTTTAAATACAGGAGGAACATCATCAAATGCAAGTCTGTCTTCTTCAGCTGCTGCCGAGATCATTGCATCCATATCCAATGTATCGGTCTTCTCAGGTGAAGCCTTATATGTATCGCTGAACTTTCTGACCTTATCTGCTTCTCTGTCTACAGGCTCACTGCTTACAGAAAGAGACTCAAACGCATCTCTGCGTTTCTCAGACTTAAATGCATCATCGCGAATGTCTGCACCCAATCTGTCTGAAGCGAATTTATCCTCACGTCTGTCGGAGCTAAACTTATCTTCACGTCTGTCAGCGCCGAATCTGTCTTCACGCCTGTCTGAACCAAATCTATCCTCGCGTCTGTCGGAGCCGAGTCTGTCCTCGCGTCTGTCGGAGCCGAGTCTGTCCTCGCGTCTGTCGGAACCTAATCTATCCTCACGTCTGTCGGAGCCAAGTCTATCTTCACGTCTATCCGCACCAAATCTGTCGTCACGTCTGTCTGAACCAAATCTGTCCTCGCGTCTGCCTGATCTGAATGCATCTCTTCCGTCCGAATCGCTGCTTACGGAAAGAGACTCAAATGAATCGCTACGCATCTCCGATCCCATTGTATCCATGCCCAATGAATCTGTATGTGCTGCAGAAACCTTGATCGGATAATCTGAATTAAATGCAAGATCATCTCCCTCAGCTCTCATTGCATCCATGTTTGCTCTTGCACGGGTTGTATAAGCTCTGGGTTCACGATCTGTGTCATCCATCTTTATCTCATCGCTGAATCTTCTTCCGGCGCCCGGATCTGAAGTCTTGGCACCAAAGCCAAAATCGTCATTCTTGATCGCATCACTGAATTTCTCAGTCTTCTTCTCTGCGAAAGGCTTAACCGTATAATCAGACTCTTCAGCTTTTATGGCATCTTCATATACTCTGTCAGGTCTTGCCGGTGAAGGCTTAACCGTATAATCGAATTCTTCTACCTTTATCTCATCATCAAATCTTCTGTCAATTCTTGTAGCGGAAGGATCTGATGTCTTTCCGAATTCTTCCATCTTTATCTGATCGTCAAATCTTCTGTCGATCCTTACTCCCGATGTTTTCTCGGAAGATGTTCTGTCAAACTCTTCCACTCTGATCTCATCATCAAATCTTCTGCCTACTCTTGGCTCTGAAGGCTTAGCTGCAGTTCTGTCGAACTCTTCGATCTTAATCTCATCATCATAGCTGGGATTTTCATCAAAATCGAAATCTTCTTCTATATCTTCGTCAAACGCAGGCTCTTCCACATGCTGAACAGGAGGCTTAACTTCTATGTCAGACCTCTCACTCTTAACATTATCCCTTCCGGAATTATTTATTTCATCGGAGAACTTAACCGTATCCTTGGGCTTTTCTTCCTTAGGCGCATTCTGAGCGGCCATCTCTTTTTCTTTTGCAAGGAACTCGCCTATATAATCGGGAATCTCTCCGGGCTTACTCTCTTCTTCAACTTCTACTTCTTTGCTATCTATAGGAATATCAAATACATTTTCAGGCATTTCTGCTTTTATTGCAGCCATCATGGCATCGATATCTGATAAGTTGACATCTTCTACTGGTGCATCTAATTTCGTGTTCGAATTTTTTAAAGACGAATCTCTCATATAATCACCACCTGACATATTTGGCATTGCTTTACTTATATTTACTATTTCTGCCCCCTCCGAGCGGTTCTCTACTCTGTCTGCTTTCATTTGAGTTCCTCCTTTGGAAGCATCTTTATTATTATTTATTTCTGAATCTTTCTGTGATGATGAAAACGTCTCGGGTTCAAAATCATCTTCATCGTCCATGTTTGCGAGAAGGCCGTCAACAAAAACCGTTGACATATCCTGTTCGTTCAAATAGTCCTTATTTCTCATGCCGTCCATGTCTCGTCTCCTTTCGAGCGTCATATATCAAACGATATTTTACCCCGTTTAAATATATTATCATTTATTTCTGTTAGATTTTACAGTAAATTTTCTATAAATTCTTGCTTATCGCGTATTCATTATTAGAAACATTTTGTGTAAAATCTTCCCCATACCAGCATATTACACGGATATTAATAGTACAACAACAAAACATTAACATTCTAACATGAACTGCCATAGAAATCAATGTTAAAACGTTAATGTCTTGTTTTATGGGCTTTTGCGGCCCTCAATATCCAATTTTTTCTATATTACAAAGCTTCTTTTATAACCAGATGTCTCGGAAGACCTCCCGCCATAATAGGCGTTACTTCTCCGAAGATAAGCGGACGGGCATATTTCTCAAACTGCTCCGTAAGGCCGCATCCGTCGGAAGTGATCCATTCATCCGGAACCATCTTCTCGTAATTTGCTATCGAATGAATATCGTATGTTCCGTAAGAACACATATACGGACATTCGCTGCTCCAGTTGTTTTCATTTCCGCCGAGCTGATACATCATTCTCTTCATTATTATCATCTTGCCGGTCTCACCCGCATTTGCTGCGTTAACCGCTTCAAAACCGCACTGATAAGCTTCTCTCACATCCGTAAGCGATGCCATATGCGATGCCGCTCTCTGGAGCGTGCTGAGCTCGACCGTTCTTGTTCTGAGTCCAAGTTCCGAAGAAAGCTTGTCCGCAAGCACCTTACATGCAGCACTCATCTGCTTGTGACCGAAAGCATCCGTTGCAACATCTCCGCCAAGCTCACATACATAGGTTCCGTCAGCAAGCTTGATTCCTTCAGATATTGCGATAAGGATCGGTTTCTTTTTATCCGAAAGTTCTTTCATATGCTTCATAAAAGCATCCATATCAAAAGGTTTTTCCGGAAGATATATCGCATCCGGTCCCGTACAGTCATCTGCTTTTGAAAGAGCTGCCGAGGCCGCAAGCCATCCTGCATTTCTTCCCATTATCTCAACGATCACGGTTGCGGGATTTCTCGTATCTGCTGCCTGGTTATCTCGAATAAGCTCTTTTACACTTGTTGCGATATACTTGGCTGCCGATCCGAATCCCGGACAATGGTCCGTAACGGGAAGATCGTTATCTATTGTCTTTGGTATACCTATAAAACATTGGGGCTTGCCATGATCTTTGGCATAATCCGACAACTGCATTATAGTGTCCATTGAATCATTTCCACCGACATAGAACAATTTATCGATATTGTTCTTTTCAAGAACATCAAAGATTTTCTTGTAATCCGTATCGTCTTTTGAAGCATCCGATAACTTGTATCTGCATGTGCCAAGTACGGAAGCCGGAGTTCTCTTAAGCAGCTCAACATTGGTCGGATCCGACAGATATATATCCAGATCGATGATGTTGCCGTTTACGAGTCCCTCGATACCGTGTAACATTCCAAAAACTTTTTGTGCTCCAAGTTCTTTTGCCCTTACGTAAGCCCCTGCAACAGAAGCGTTGATCGCTGCCGTAGGGCCTCCGGACTGGCCGATTATGACGTTATTCATGGTTCCCTCCCAACTATATTTATTTTCGACTTTTGACGCCTATACCATAAATGATAGCCATAAAACCACAAAAAGAACAAGTCTTGACTTTTTATCGCCTTTCTTTAGCTACCATTCCAAGCAAAATAAAGAACATCGGTGTCGCACACACCATTGAAAAATTGGCAAATGAATATGCCATGTATGAAACAGCGGCTATGAAAGCTATTTCTCTATCTTTTTTACCCAGTCCCGTCTGTAAAAAACGCTCCACAACGCGGAAGATCATATATAGATAAGCCATAAGCCCGTGAAATCCCGTGCAGATCAGATAATCGAGATACTCACTGTGCGCAGAAGTAAGCGCAAGTCCGTTAAAGCGCGAAGCAAATTCAGCTGCGGCTTCAGGCTTGGCTGCAAGATAATCGTTAAGCGCATACATGTATCTGTTGGGACCCACACCTATAATCTTCTTATTAAGCGGAAGACTTCCGTACAGGTCAAAAGAAAGCTTCCATATATATCCTCTTCCGTTTGCAAGGTCTCCGTTTCTGCTGATAAAGAGAACGCATACCAGATAAACAAGTATCACACCGGCCACTATCCAGGGAGCGACTTTTTCATCAACAATCTTTTGATCGGGCAAAAATCTTCTTTTAAACGCAAACAAAACAGCTATAAGAGCAGATACCAGCATCATTGTGGTTCCGCATGCGATGATCGCAAAAAAAACAAGTGCGACATGTGCACCGTAAAGCACTCTCTCCAGCTTATCTTTTGTCATAAAAAGCATGTATACCGATATGGGAACGATCACAGCCATATACTCACTGTACCAGCCATAGTTTCCAAATGTCGAAACGTACAGGCTGTTCTGCGCTTCATTTCCGCTTGAAAACATGGAAAGAGGATCGAAGCCCAATCTGTTCAAGATCGCAAGGATCGTCGGAAGCACAGATGAAGCCACGATAACATGCACTGCCCATGTGTTGTAAAAATAGTATCTGGAAATAAAGAAAAATGACAATATCATGAGGATTATGGTAAGTGCGCCCATGCCAAATCCGGGTACACCGTAGACAGATTCTTTTATAGAATCCGACAGCAATGTTGATAGCAGGACCACTCCTCCAAAGATGGCCATCGCAACATCAACCTTAGAAAAAGTCCTCTTTCGCAAACTTTTATCATTTATCTTTTGCAGATCATCTATTACAGATGTAATGACATAAAGAACAAGTGTAACACCACACAAAAATAAATAAGCATCTGTCTTATGTACGCTGATATTTTCGTAGGTACCCTTATTGTAGATCGGTATTACAAAAAACACCGAGAGCACGTAAAAAAGTGCGACGTAGTTCTTATATTTTTTCATAATCAACCCCAATTACTCATATTTCCCCACCATAAAAAGGAATAGGTCCCGCTTCATGTTTTTTGAGGCGAGACCTAACATTTTAGCTAGTATATAATATTACACAACTATCCGCGCTTTACAACCATTTGTTAACGTTCAACAGTATATAAACCACGAATAATAAAAATTTGCGCATCTGTTACTATCCAAGATCAAATTATCTTGATGATTCGGTTGATGCACTGTCAGATGCCTTCTCTGATGTCTTGTTTGAAGTCTTATCAGATGCTCCTGTCGATGCGCTGTCAGATGCTGTATCGGAAGTTTTGTTTGAAGTCTTGTTCGAAGTTTTGCTTACTGTATCGCTTGATGAATCTGTAGAAGCGCTGTCGGACGCCTTCTCCGATACCTTGTCGGATGCGCCTGTCGATGCACTTGCAGAAGCACTGTCAGATTTCTTTTTATCCTTATCTGAAGCGTTATTTGCTGTTCTGTCTGTCTTATTGTTTGCCGTATTGTCTGAAGCTTCGTCAGCAACCGGTACAGGTGCGGTTCCCGCAGGGCTCTTTACCACCGCATACATTACATTTGAAGATGTTGCCTGATCGACATTGGCAGTAACTACACTTGCATTGGTACTGATATTATTGAATATCTTATATGCTCCGCCTGCATAAACCGCAACGATTGAATAGTCCATGCCTGCCGTCTGGAAATTTGCAGGGATACCGATACTGATAGTACCTGCCGTTCCTTCGGTACTGCTTGTAAACTTACCTCCGGTCATCTTTCCGTAATAAACATTTATACAAGGACCAACCGTTCCGCTAAATGAAGCCGCAACATTACTTGCTACCGCAACAGCTGCAGAGCTCTTTGTAGCATCGGTGTCCGCAACCTTTACAAAAGATCCCGTTCCGGGAACAGAAGGTGTAAGTGCCACACCCTGAACTTTCTTTGCAAAATAATAACCGTCAACCGCTGACTTAACGCCTGCAACAGTCTTATTTGCCGGAGCCGTTGCCTCCTTTATCATATTTTCAACTTCTGCCTGAAGCTTTTTCTGTCTTGCCTCCTCAGCACGTTCTTCATCCGTCTTTTCTTCTGCCGAAACTGCGGCGATAGCCTCAGTAGCCGGTGCAGCAATGATTGCACCCATAAGACCTGCAACAAAAACATACTTTAAAAGCTTTTTAAAATCCATTGTATATCCCTCCTTCATTTAAGAAAAATAATAAGCAAAAAGTCAAAATGGAAATGCCTATATTCAAGATATTAATTCTCGAAAAAATATTTTTCAATTATTCAGAAAGAGTCTTTATAATGAATTTATATGAAGCTTTTAAAATTTATATTGTGTTTATAAAAAGTTTATTATATGTCAGTTTTCGCGTTTATTCACATTCTTTCTTTTTAATATCTCATATCCAAGCGATGCTATGATCAGGCATATTGCAACCGCGTTGCCAACAACCTTGTTATCCACGTGATTTGCGACAATGAACACTACTGCGCAGACTGTAACAAAAATCTTGTATACTTTTCCCATTTTACTCCTCCTGCTTTCTGTGTTTCACCATGATTTCCACAATAATAGTATATCTCATCCCCTTATAACTTAGAACACTACTTTAGCGAATAGCGCTTCTCCTTAGTAAACAACATGGAAATGCCCACAGACATGTGCTAACCTAGTATTTGAAGTCATTCGGATAAAAAAGCTAAGCAAAGAAGCTCCTAATCCGATGTTTCCGTCCAATATTTACTTACAACCAACGAATCAAATTGCAGATGACAACTCTGCCTATCAGGTACACTACCACCACAACTAATACATCATAAGGAGAACACATTTTGGAACAGATTCTGATAGTTGAAGATGATATAACGCTCAACAGCGGTCTATGCCAGGCACTTAAGGATTCCGACAGACAGCTTGTTTCCTGCGAATGCATCAGCGAAGCAAAAGAACAGCTGGCTCTCGGCATGGTCACTCTCGCAATTCTTGATATAAATCTCCCTGACGGAAACGGACTAGATCTGTTAAAAGAGATCAAAAGAAATACTCCGGACATCCCCATTATCATGCTTACCGCAAATGATACGGACAAAGATATTGTGTCAGGGCTTGAGCAGGGCGCAGACGATTACATAACAAAGCCATTCTCTCTTGCCGTACTTCGCGCAAGAGTTAATACGCAGCTTCGCAAAGCACACACCGGAATAAACACCGAAAAATTTACCGAAGCTCCTTATGACTTTGATTATAAAAACATGCTCTTTTCATGCAACAATCAACCTGTAGAGCTTTCAAAGACAGAACAGAAACTCCTTCGAATTCTCACCGACAACGCCGGCATGACTGTCAAAAGAGATACTCTGATAGACAGACTCTGGACAGGAGATGCGGAATATGTCGATGAAAACGCTCTCTCCGTCACGATAAAAAGGCTCAGAGACAAGCTTTCTGCTCAGGATAAGATCAAAACAATATACGGAATCGGCTACAGTTGGGTAAAACAGAATGGATAATATAATTCTTATGATCGGTATCTTCTTGATTCTCACTGCCTGCATTGTCGTGATCACCGAAAGACTTCGCTCCAGGAGAATACTTGATTCCATTGAAAAAATGCTTCATATGGCAATGAACGGCGAATTCTCCGTAGAAACCTTCGATGAAGGAAGGCTCTCAAAGCTTGAATCCGAGCTTGCAGCTTTTTTAAGTTCCTCTTCTATTTCCGCCAAAAACATAGAAAATGAGCGCGACAAGATAAAATCGCTGATCTCAGATATATCGCACCAGACCAAGACTCCAATCGCAAATCTCATATTATACAGTGAGCTCTTGGAAAACAGCGAACTATCCGGCGTCGATCGTACAAATGCCGAAGCAATACATGCACAGGCCGAGAAGCTGAGATTCCTCATAGACAGCCTCGTCAAACTCTCAAGACTTGAAAACGGAATACTTGCATTGGAGCCACAGGAAACACCTTTAATGTCACTACTTGAAGATATAGTCCGTCAGTTCGAGGAAAAAGCAGAAAAGAAAGGCCTTAAACTTGAGCTCAATAAAACGGATGCAAAAGCAGTCATCGACGCAAAGTGGACACATGAAGCCCTCGCCAATATTGTCGACAATGCCATAAAATACACAGATAACGGCAGCATCAAAATAAGCGTCACTCCCTACGAGATGTTCGTCCGCGTAGATATCAAAGACACCGGCATCGGCATTTCCGAAGAAGAACACGCCAAAATATTCAAGCGTTTCTACCGTGGAACTGAAGTTAAGCAAAAAGAAGGCGTCGGAATCGGACTCCACCTCACCCGCGAGATAATTTCCGGCGAAGGCGGCTACATCAAGCTATCCTCCACTCCAGGCGAAGGATCGACATTCTCAGTATTCCTGCCGCGGAAGTAATGTGATGTGAAATGTATATTATTCAAATCCCTCCGGAGTCATCTCAGGCTGACCTCTGATAAATTACGCCAAATAAGCAATTCATCAAATCATTAGCCGAGCATAACACCAATCTCAATTCTGTCAAAACTGTAATAATCAAACACTCCCACAGAAAGATTCTGGAAAGAATCATATGTGATAATCATCTGTATAAAGTTAAAACGTAGCTTTATTCAGATGATTTTCTTTGATTCTTGAACTTATTAAAGGCCCTGAAGCTTTACATTCAGATCAAAGTCTCATCATAACCAAAATCATGAGGGAGGTCACATACAATGGGGAGAAGAAGTCAGTTTTGCACAATTCTTTTTTACGAGATGAAAAAAATCCTGACCGCTCGCACTACACTTATCTTATTTATTTTCATTGCGGCATATTCCGTTATTCAAGGAAAAATCCAGGCAAATCAACTTGATGATTTTGATATCGAAACCCGTGATCTGCAGCGCTCAATCGACGGACGCCCCATCGACGATGCGCTGATAGCTGAGACCGCGGAAGCCGCATATAAACTTGGAATGCCGTTTGAATGCTGGGATTATTCAAATTGTATTTACATGAATCTTTCGCACTGGCTAAAGCAGATTGCCGATGACAATTCCAAGCTCACAGACTACAATTCCGAATCCATTTATCAAACAAGAGACAGCTCCGTCAGCGAATCAATGAACTCGATGAAGCTTACAGAAAATGAAAAAGAATACTGGCAAACACAGGAAGAAAATTTAAGCAAGCCAATCATCTGGCATTACACCGAAGAAATAAACGGCCTTATTTCCACTCTTATCTCCCTCCCGCTCATATTGCTCTTTATGACTACTCTGCTACTTAGTCAGATCTTTGCAGGAGAGATAAAAGATAAAACGGATCCGCTAATCAAATGCACTGTCGGCGGCTGGGGTGACACATACCTTGCTAAAGTCACAGCTGCCTATATCTGCACTCTTTTCCTAAATATCGTTATAGAGGCTGTCACAGTACTTACAAGCTTTTTTCTATGGGGAAAAGATACATGGAACATCCCTATACAGCTCTTTATGCCCCTTACTGCGTATTCTATGACGATAGGGCAATTTATCCGCGCACAGCTTGTTATGACCATGGCAACCTGCATACTACTGACCGCAGTCACATGTTTTTTATCGGAAATCCTTAAAAATCCTGTAGCGGTAATAAGCGGCGTATTCGGAAGCTTTCTTATAATATACATAAGCTCGAATCGCATCCCTTACAGCCGGCGAGTGTCCTCACAGCTTCTATGCCTGCTCTCGCCTATATACATAACTTCAGAATCGGCGCTGTGCGAATACAGGCTGATCGGGCGAAGCGGTCATTACCTTACGGCGCTGCAATTTGCTCCAGTCCTGTACATAGCGATATCAATCACTCTTATCACAAGTGGATATTTTATCTACACAAACAAAAAATAACCCACAATGAGCATTTAAATATTTTGCTACAAGATCACATATAAGGAGAAAAAAATGGAAATCCTACGCGTAACAGACTTAAAGAAAACATACGGAACCGGCGATACGGCGGTTGAAGCCTTAAAGGGTGTAAACCTCTCCGTCGAGAAAGGAGAATTTATCGCAATCGTCGGAACATCGGGAAGCGGCAAATCCACTCTTTTACACATGCTCGGAGGCCTTGACCGCCCTACTTCTGGGGCAGTCACAATTGACGGAAAAGATATTTTTACATTAAAAGACGAAGAACTCACTATTTTCAGAAGAAGAAAGATCGGCTTTGTCTTCCAGTCTTTTAACCTTGTCCCTGTTCTCTCAGTCTATGAGAACATCGTGCTCCCCATAGAACTTGACGGAAACACACCCGATAAAGAGTTTGTGGACACTATCATCGACACTCTCGGACTTTCGGACAAAAGAGATTCCTATCCAAATCAGCTTTCCGGCGGCCAGCAGCAACGTGTCGCAATAGCAAGAGCACTCTCATCCGCGCCGCAAGTGATCTTGGCAGATGAACCCACAGGTAACCTCGACTCCAAGACAAGTCAGGACGTTATGGGGCTTCTAAAGGTAATGGGCGAGCGCTTTGCTCAGACCATCATCGTCATCACACACAACGAAGAGATTGCGCAGACAGCGGACAGAATCATCAGGATTGAAGACGGACTTATCGCAAACAAAGAGGTGACAAACTATTAGTAGTCAATAGGTTTTAGAGAAAATTTTGGATTTATTGACTTGAGGGTAACTTTAATAAACCATCTGAATACACCGTATTTCAGATGGTGTCTGGGATGGATGTTATTCGATATTAGCGAAGTTTCTGAGAATTGAAGTCTATGTTTTGCTTTTCTAAAGCAAAGATTACTCTTATTAGTTTCTTTGCAACATGGGTTATAGCTACCCTATGCGGCTTTCCTTCATGACGTTTCTTGGCGTAATAAGTTGCAAAAGTCATATCGAAGCGAATTAAAGGAAGACAGCAGTTTAATAAAACATATCGCAATTGAGATGATCCGTGCCTTACCATCTTTCCGCCATGAGATTCAGTACCTGAATCATTTACACTCGGTTCAATTCCAGCAAAAGCAAGCATTTGTGCTGGAGAAGAAAAGTTGGAAATGTCTCCGTATTCTGCGTAGATTACTGCAGCAGAAATAGGACCAATTCCCGGAATGGTCATGAAGTGAGGATGGACTTCATTGATTAGCCTAATAATCTCACCTTCAAGCGTATTTATTTCCTTTACCAAGGATTTGTAAAGGGACAGTAAACTTTCAAGTTCCACATCAAATATAGAATTATTGATGCCAACAGTATCAGCTGCTAAGCGCTTCAACTCTAAGAACTGTTGGGGAGAAAATTTACCATGTGATATACGGCGGATTTCATTATAGTCCGTTTCATTCATGGCAGACATGTTCTCAGCAGAGCCGTAGTTTTCTAATAGATATAGAGCTGTTTTAGAAAAACATTCATTAAAGAATGGCTTGAACTCTGGAAATGTATGGTCAAGAACGTTTGTGAGTTTAACAAGATATAAAGACCTTTGGCGAACAAGCCTGTCGCGAAGACGAGTTAATGACTTTAAAGAATAAGAGTGATAAAATCCTTTTGAATGGGGTTTGTACTCAACAGTCATTAACCAGCGAGCAATGGATTCACAGTCAACAGAATCGGTTTTTGTACGCCTTAGAGTGGTCGATTTTTTATATTCCGATATCAAGACTGGATTTACTTCCATGAACGTTAGCGAGGCGTTTTCAAGGAAAAGCT
>JAEEGH010002233.1_pt1 | contig 52602 bp, 50 predicted proteins | sample 9134181 | NCBI WGS metagenome assembly JAEEGH01 (sample SAMN16246544, study PRJNA631951) | gut metagenome | biome: gut microbiome; feature: rumen; material: DP-attached | host: Bos | place: Iran: Karaj | collected 2018-10 | reverse complement strand
CTCTGAATTGCATTAACAACATACTCCCTAGCTTTCTTATCTGCTTCCTCTTTTGCTCTGCTTTCTAATGTCTTAATCATTACAGCAGTATCATGTTTTACTTCATCTTCAACAGTCTTTAATAGAAATTCTTTTGCCTGTTCGGAGGTTAAGCCTGAGATTCTTTCAAGTTCCTGTTGTCTCTGTTTCTCAAGTTCTTCTACCTTTATTCTAGCCTTACTAAGTTCTTCCTCGCGCTTAGTTATACTAGAGTCACGCTTTTCTACTGCCTCAATCTTCTTATCAAGGGATTCTTCCTTAGAAGTTATTCTTCTTTCATACTTTGAAAGTTCGTTTCTTCTTTCTCTAGTCTCTTTCTCAAGTTCATTACGAGCCTTAATTGACTCTTCCTTTATCTCTAAAAGAGCTTCTTTCTTTGCAGCTTCTTTTTCTCTAATTGCTGCCTCCCTATCAGCGATTGCGGCATCCTTAGCAGTTTTGGCTGCTTGCCTTTCCTTAATAGCTTCATCAACAATCTCACGTGCCTTCTTATTAGCATTGCTAATCTTTGAACGATTACCAAGAATATAGGCAACAATTGCTACTATGACTACTAAGACAGCAAACACAACTATCAAAATAGGATCCACAGGAGCGCCTCCTTATTAAGTTTTATTGTACTCTACATACAACAATACCATATTACCTTGATTTGCGCATATTGTCAAGAAATTTGCACTATTTAAGATACATAACTAGTTGTCTAATAGTCCTTAATCAGTCTATCTAATGCTTTATTAATTATATCCATCGAATAACCCTTTCTAAACAAAAATGCCATTAATTTGTTCTTCTCTTTAAAGTCTAGATTCTCAATATACTCATCTTCTGCTAGTTTTAGTTTCTTTCTAATAAGCTTAATTGATTGATTTAGCTCACAATCTTGATTGTCTTCATAAAATTCGTCAGAAATTTCCTTGATAATATTAGAATCAATCCCCTTTTGCATAAGTTTCATCTCAATAATTCTTTTGGACTTATTAGCAGCCTTAAAGTTGAAATAATTATAGGCATATCTGTAGTCATCAATATAGCCATAGCTCTCTACGTAAGCCACTGCTTTCTTTATTGATTCCTTAGGATATCTACTCTTAGCTAATTTATCTATTAATTCTTGTCTTGCATAGTCTTTACTTGTAAGTAAAGACATGGCCCTAAGAGTTGCTCTCTTAGTTAGAGTGGCTATAATCTCCTCATATACAGACTCAGGAAGCACTACGCCTTCTTTTATATGTAAGCGTCTTACTTCGCCTTTATAAAGGGCAAATGCCTCTTCATAGTTAATTGATATTAATAGCTTCTTTTTATTTAGTTCTTTAATTGAGGTTATTGTAAGTTCGCTCATAAATTTACCAAACTGCCATGAAAAGAAATAACTATTGGACAATTAGCATAAAACTAGCTATCCAATAGTTATCTATATTAATCTAATATTAGTTACTAGATTATTCTTCAGTTGCTGCAGCTTTCTTTCTTGATTTTGTAGTCTTTGTTTCCTTAGCCTGGCTTTCATCAGATGCTACTTCTTCTGCCTGAGCCTCTGTTTCATCACCTGGTTCAATACCGTAGAATACTCTTACCTTATGATCAATCTCTTCATAAAGAGCTGGATTGTTAAGTAAGAACTGCTTAGCATTCTCTCTACCCTGGCCAATCTTCTCGTCATTGTATGAGAACCAAGCACCAGCTTTGTTAATAATGTTAGCGTTAGCAGCTAAATCTACTAAGTCACCAACCGCTGAGATACCCTTACCAAACATAATATCAAATTCAGCTTCTCTAAATGGAGGAGCAATCTTATTCTTTACAACCTTAACTCTTGTTCTGTTACCAATAACTTCACCGTTCTGCTTTAATGTTTCAATACGACGAACATCAAGTCTTACTGACGAATAGAACTTAAGGGCTCTACCACCTGTTGTAGTTTCTGGGTTACCAAACATAATACCAACCTTTTCACGTAACTGGTTAATGAAGATAACTACACAGTTATTCTTACTTACAACTGGAGTAAGCTTTCTTAAAGCCTGAGACATAAGTCTAGCCTGTAAACCAACATGAGAATCACCCATGTCACCATCAATTTCAGCCTTTGGTACAAGGGCAGCTACTGAATCCACGATTACAATATCAATAGCACCAGAACGTACCATAGTTTCACAAATCTCTAATGCCTGTTCACCACTATCAGGCTGAGAAATATATAAATTATCAATATCTACGCCAATATTCTTAGCATAAACTGGATCAAGAGCATGCTCAGCATCGATAAAGCCTGCAATACCGCCACGCTTCTGTACTTCAGCTACCATGTGAAGTGCAACTGTTGTCTTACCACTTGATTCAGGACCATAAATTTCAACAACTCTTCCCTTTGGAACCCCTCCTGCTCCTAAGGCAATATCCAAGCTTAATGAACCTGTTGGAACACATTCAACATTAAGAGAAGCAGCCTGCTCTCCGAGCTTCATAACCGAACCTTTACCAAATTGTTTTTCAATGTTAGATATAGCTGCGTCTAATGCTTTAAGCTTTTCATCGTTATTTACCATAATCGTAATCTCCTTATAATCAAAACGTATTTTCGAAACATTCGTTCGTTTGTATTAATAATAATACCATTTAATTTCTTTGTCAATAGTTTTTCGAACATGTATTCGGAAAGTTTTAGACGAGAGTCTAAATAGAAAAAATGCAGATAAATACTGCTTTTAGATAAGATTTTTATCTTAATAATATACTGGAACAAGAAAAATTTTAACATAGCCACTATTTTTTGTAAACCTCAAAGTCTAAATTTGATTATTTGAGTTTGGACTTTGAGCTTTGAGATATATTTTCATAAAAAAAGGTGGTACATATTAAATGTACCACCAAAATTTCAGATATATCTACTTTACCGTATCAATTACAAGCTTAAGGGCATTGAAAGCAGCCTGCTCTCTAACACTCTTTCTATCGCCAGTGAAGTTAAACTCCTTAACAATAGTCTCGTCCTTGTAATGACAAGCAATATAAACTAAACCTACAGGCTTTCCATCCTCCATTGAAGGACCTGCAACACCTGTAATAGAAACTGCTACGTCAGCTTTTGCCTTTTTACAAGCACCCTTGGCCATTTCACTAGCAACTTCTGCACTTACAGCCTTGTATTTAAGCATTGTTTCATGGCTTACACCTAGTAATTCTTCTTTTGCCTCGTCACAATAAGTAACAAAGCCTTCTTTAAATACATTGGATGCGCCGCTAATATTGACGATTAAAGAAGAAACCATACCGCCTGTACAACTCTCTGCAGTTGTTAAGACTAGGCCCTTGTCCTTTAAAATTCGTACAGCTGCTGCATCTAAACCCTTAATAAAACTCTCGTTTGGCATTAGTGTGCGCCCTCAAGGAAAATCTTATAATTTTTCATAATATAATCAAGAAGTGAAATTACTGTTAATACAAGGGAAATGTAAATCAATACCTGATTTAAAATAGCAGAACCTGGGAATGGTAACTCAAGTACTACTAAAATAATTGTCACCATAGTTACGGCAGTCTTTACCTTGCCCCACCAGCTAGCAGCAATAACTACGCCATTGTCTGATGCAACAAGTCTAAAACCACTAATAATAAACTCTCTTGCAATAATAACGATTACAATCCAACCATAGATTTTTCCAAGGTCAGAAAGTGCGATAAGTCCTGAGCAAACAAGTAATTTATCTGCTAAAGGATCCATAAACTTTCCAAAATTAGTTACAAGATTATACTTTCTTGCAATCTTTCCATCAAGCATATCAGTTAAGCTAGCAATTATGAAAATTGCTGCTGCCCAGTAGTTATGTGCTGGAATCTTATCGATGTATAATAACACAAGAAAAACTGGCACTAATATAACTCTGAAAATAGTTAATTTATTAGGTAAATTCATCTTAAGCCTCCTATTAATTTCTTTTACCACGTATTAGCTTATATCAAATGTAAATAATTTTCCACATAAATTTATAAATTAGTCCATAATCTCTGCAAGTAAGTCATATTCTGTGGCGTCTGTGATTTTAACCTTTACAATTGAACCGCTAATTAACTCATAGTCACATGATACAAATACGAGTCCATCTACATTTGGCGCATCCTTATAGGAACGTCCAACATAAGTGTCATCATCAGGGATATAGCCTTCAATTAAGACTTCTAATTCCTTGCCTATCATAGCCTGTGACTTCTCAATAGAGATTTCCTGCTGTAATTCCATAATTTCATCACGACGACTAGCTTTAATCTCTTCTGGCACCTGGTCTTCAAATTCAGCTGCTGGTGTGCCTTCTTCCATAGAATAAGTAAATACACCAAGTCTATCAAATTCAAGCTCATCAACGAAATTATAAGTTGTTTCAAAGTCTTCCTTGGTCTCTCCTGGGAAACCTGTAATAAGTGTTGTTCTTAAGGCAATATCAGGAATTTCTGTTCTAAGTTTATTTACAATATCAATAATATCCTGTCTTGATGTTCTTCTACCCATTCTCTTTAGGATATTATCAGAGCCTGACTGAATAGGTAAATCAAGATAATGACAGACCTTAGGCTCATTTTTAATAGCCTGAATTAATTCATCATCAATTTCTTCAGGATAACAGTAAAGAATTCTAATCCACTTTAAGCCTTCAATCTTAGAAAGTTCATGAAGAAGCATAGGAAGAGACTTCTTGCCATATAAGTCAACACCGTAAAGTGTTGTTTCCTGTGCGACTAATATAAGTTCGCTAGCACCATTTTCTACTAAATGCTTAGCTTGCTCAACTAAATATTCAACTGGATAACTTCTAAAGCTTCCTCTAACATAAGGAATGATACAATAAGTACATCTCTTATCGCAGCCCTCAGCTATCTTTAAGTACTCAAAATATCCAGGAGTTGAAATAACTCTCTTATCCTTAACCTGAGGTAATCTGTTATCATCATCAATAAAATTAATATTTTTCTTAGCACATACGCTCTCAATTGCCTCCGCAATCTTATCAAAACTTGTTGTACCGATAAATGCGTCAACTTCAGGAATCTCCTTAATTAATTCGTCCTTATATCTGTGAGCTAAGCAACCTGCTGCAATTAAAATCTTGCATTTAGCGTCTTTTTTTCTTTGACCCATCTCAATAAGGGTATTAATGCTTTCTTCCTTAGCATCCCCAATAAAACAGCATGTATTAACAACGATAATATCTGCACTGTACTCATCATCTGTAAACTCATAGCCCTTGTTCTTTAAAATACCTAGCATATTTTCAGTATCCACTAAGTTCTTATCACAACCAAGGGAAACAAACATAATCTTCATATGATTTCTCCTAAATTCTAATAATAAAAAGCCCATTAATCACTTAACGGGCCAAAATTGTCAAGACTCAGTCGGAGCTTGTACCCCGACTGAGTTAAAATATACTGTGCTATTCTAACATATTTATGTTAAATGCGCTATTTTATTTTAAGTGTTCTTAAAAATGTCTTCTGATTTGTAGAAAGTCTATTACTTTCAATGGCTTTTTGAATAGTTTTATTGTGAACCCATTTATCAAGACATTTATTTGTAAGAAAAGGAAGAACTACATCGTATTGTTTAGCAAGCGCTGTGGCAAAATACCAAGCAATCATCATATTTACATAATATTCATCTGATTTGACATCAGAAACCATTCTTACATAATTAAGGTCAAAGTCTTCATCAAGATAATGCTTCATTAACATTTCTATGGCAAATCTAACAGTATAACATCTATTTGACTTTATCCAGACATTGATATATTTAAGAAGTTCTTTTTTATGTCTTTTAAAAACACATGGAGACATCTGATCTGTAGTAGCCCAATTATCTATAAAAGGCAAAAATTCATTAACTTTTTGTATACATAAATCAAAATCCCTAATATCAGAAATAATAAAGGCATGTAGCTGATTTTCTTCAAAAAATCTGTGGGGCAAACTATTAAGAAAAATTTCAATATCTCCATTTGACTTAAGAGATTTTGATAGTTTTCTTAAATCAGGGGTTCTAACCCCTATAACGCAAGATTTTTCCACGTTAGGAATTAGCTTTGATTGAAAGTCCTTATATTTTTTATCTTCTAATTCAAAAAGTTTATGTTGAATGTCATTCACTATCATTTATACCTCCAAGTTTAACATACTATTTCTTCTTATTTAAAACTAATTTCATTATAATTTAAAAAGCCTATTACAACAAATGTAATAAGCTTTTTATTCCAAGTATTATCCAAAATGCCTTCTTCATCTAGATACTTTCCTTTCCTTCATATTTTCTCACCTTTCCAAAAACTAAAAAAGAGCGTAGCAACCCCACGTAAGATGGACTTACGCATTACTGCAACGCTCTTGAGGAAGGTGTTAGCATACACTAACTCTTTTTGCAAGAAATATTTATTGTTCTCCCCAAATTTTTATCCGCTTCCAAATTGATATAACAATTTTGTTTTCGTCAGATAAATTATATCATCTATCTGACGAAATCAAAAAAGTATATATTCTCACTCACTATCTTTCAATTTTTTTATTTCATTAGGCAGTAAGTTAGCTCAAAAAAAGCCAGTAAATAAGCTGCTTTTCGCTATTTATTTTTTTCCCTAGACAGCAAGCACACTGTCTCTGTATGTGCTGTATGCGGAAACATATCGAACGGTGTCACAGGACTTACCTTATAGCCGCCCTTAATCAAAGTCTTTATATCCCTCACCTGAGTTTCAGGATTACATGAAATATAAACCACTCTATCTGGCTTAATCTTAAGTATAGATTTAAGAAATTCTGGACTTGAACCAGATCTTGGTGGGTCCATTACAACAACGTTAGCCTTACGGCCGCTTGCTGCGTAGTCTACTAAAAACTCCCCTGCGTCTGCTGCCTGAAAGTAAATGTTTTTGATATTGTTAAGTTTAGCGTTAACTTTTGCGTCCTCGATTGCATTTTCATTAAGCTCAACGCCAATAACTTGGCCAGCAGCCTTGCTCATAGCCATACCAATTGTACCGATGCCACAATAAGCATCAATTACAGTGTCTTGCTTAGTAAGGTTTGCAAGCTTAATAGCTTTCTTGTAGAGCTTTTCTGTCTGGTCGTGGTTAATCTGATAAAATGAGCTAATGCCGAGTCTAAATCTAAGGCCGCAAAGAATGTCCTCAATATAACCCTTACCAAAAAGAGTTACTGTTCTTTTGCCAAGAATCATACTAGTTTTTGAATTATTTACATTTTGCAAAATTGTAGTAATTTCAGGATGGCGCTTTCTGATTTCCTTAAGGAAATTGTTCTTTGATGGAAATGCAATGTCGCCGGTTACAAGGCACAACATAACTTCCTTTGTTACAACGCCACGTCTTATAAGAATGTGGCGCAAAAAGCCCTGTCTTGTGTCTTCGTTGTAAGCCTTGTATTTAAAGGACTTCATAAGCTCCTTGATGGTGTTAATGATACTACGACAGACTTCATCTTCAATCATGCAGTCCTTGATATCTACTACATCATGGCTATTTTCCTTATAAGTGCCCATGCGGATATTGCCCTTTTTATCAGCGGCAACCACGGCATGAACCTTGTTTCTATAATAAATTGGTCTATACATAGAGACAATTGGCTCCACCTTAGTAATATCCTTAAAGAGCTTTTCCATGTCTCTAGTCTTAATTGCAAGTTCGTTGTCATATTTCATTCCTGCATAGGCGCAAGCCCCGCAATCCTCAAAATAAGGACAATTTATTGCCTTAGTTTCTTCGTTATAACTACTCATATTTACCTCAAATAAATTAAACTTAACTTTATAAACGTTTATACTAAATTAAGCAGCCACCTAAATACTAGATGACTGCCTATTATTGTAATCATTATATATTAGTTTTATTAGAACTGCTCGTCGCTGTTACCAACGATCTTAACCTTACCCTGGTATAATTCACTTACAGCGATAGATAAAGGCTTATCATTATCTGTTGAATGAATAAGAGGAGTACCAATAATTAACTTTCTTTCGTCTTCAGCAGAAATCTTCTTCTCTTCTACTTCCTTCTTGTCCTTATCCTTTTCCTTTTCCTTAACCGTAGCATCAGCCTTAGCCTTGTTAATCTTCTCCTGGATTGATCTTGCATCAATGATTTCCTTAGCACGTGTAGCTGTTGCCTTAACGATAGAATATCTTGATTGTACTAAAGGCTGCTCGCCCTCTTCAACCTCGCTGTTAATAACTGCCATTAATTCAGTATAAGATGGATGTATCATTATTGTTCTCCTTTCGAATAAGCTTTAAGCTCTTCCTTTACTTTGTTAATTAATTCTTCATTGTTAGCTGTCTTCATCTTCTCAGATGTAACAACTCCCACTATTCTTTCTACACACTTCTCAACTTCATCATTAAGAATTATGTAGTCATATTCTTCTAAGCCCTCAGACTCGTCATAAGCTCTTGAAAGTCTTGCAAGAATTGTAGCCTCATCCTCTGTGTTACGACCACGGAGTCTGTTCTCTAATTCCTTAGCAGATGGAGGTGTGATGAAAATAAGCACCGCATCCGGATAAATCTTCTTAATATCAAGTGCTCCCTGCATCTCAATTTCAAGAATTACATTCTTACCAGCTTCAAGCTGACTCTCTACATAAGCCTTAGGTGTGCCGTAGTAATTGCTTACATACTTTGCATACTCTATTAATTCATTCTTGTCTATCATAGCCTCGAATTCTTCTACTGTCTTAAAGAAGTATTCTCTGCCATTCTCTTCACCTGGTCTAGGATTACGAGTTGTTGCTGAAATACTTAAACAGTATTCATCCTTATGACTAGCAAGTAAGCTCTTAACAACTGTTCCTTTACCTGCTCCTGAAAAGCCAGATAAAACAATTAATAAACCTTTATTGTTCATAACATAACCTCAAATCTTAAATTATGTTGCACCAATAAAGAATAAATCTTTACATAATGCGCAAAGACTATTATACCTAAGGTAGAAAAAACAATCAAGTAAAATTTATTCGATATTCTGAATTTGCTCTCTTACTTTCTCGATTTCTGTCTTTAAATCAATTGCTGCATTAGAAATATCAATATCATTTGCCTTAGAAAGAATTGTATTAGACTCTCTGTTCATTTCCTGAGCGATAAAGTCCATCTTTCTACCAACACCACCGTCTTCAGAAAGACATTTTCTAGCATGATTAATGTGACTTCTAAGTCTAACTGTCTCTTCGTCAACGCAAATCTTATCGGCATAGATTACAAGCTCAGTAGCAATTCTTTGCTCGTCAATATTAGTATCTCCTAAGACTTCCTTAATCTTATTATCAAGCTTACCTCTGTATTCCTTCATGATTTCAGGACTTCTCTTCTCAATAAAGTCCACAAGCTCTTCCATGTGATCAAGCTTTAAAAGTAAGTCCTTCTTTAGGTTCTCACCCTCTAAGATTCTAGTTTCAACAAACTGGCTAAAGCACTCCTTTAGAGCCTCCTCAATAAATGCCCATAATTCGTCTTCATCTACCTGAACCTCTTCCATTGTAATAACCTCAGGGTATCTTGAAAGCGCTGCGCAATTGACATCATTTTCAATATTAAACTCTTCGCTCATCTTCTTGAAAATGTCCATATATTCCTTAGCAATTGCATCATTATATTTAATATTAACCTGATTCTCGTTATTGTCCTCATAGTTAATAAAAATATCCACCTTACCTCTATTAGCGTACTTCTTTAAAGTCTCACGAATTCTAGACTCGAAAGAATTGAGCTTCTTTGGCATCTTAATTCCTGCTTCTAAATATCTATGGTTAACGGATTTAACCTCAACTAAAATCTTTCTATTATCTCTTAAAATCTCGCTTCTTCCAAAGCCTGTCATACTTTTAATCACGTATTTTCACCTCGTAAATGTATTTATTTGAATAACCCCACAAACTTCTATAATTATAACAATATATTGCAAAAATCACAAGAAGAACTAGGAATTTATACAAGAATTTGCTAAACTCTTTATACGAGACAAAAGGAGGCAAAATAATGGCATTCGACGGAATTGTAATTTCAAATATTGTTGATCAATTAAACAAAACCATTAAAAATGGTCGATTATATAAAATCGCTCAGCCGGAAAACGACGAGCTTTTTCTTACAGTAAAAACTTCTGAGGGTCAGTACAGACTACTTTTATCGGCAAATCCTACTCTTCCTCTTTGCTATCTTGCAAAGGATAATAAGACAAGCCCTATAAAAGCGCCTAATTTCTGTATGTTACTTAGAAAGCATCTAAACAATGGTCGTATTATTTCAATCACTCAGCCAGAATTTGAAAGAATTATTGATATTGAAATCGAGCACCTTGACGAGCTTGGTGACCTTTGTAGAAAGCACTTAATTACAGAGTTTATGGGCAAGCATAGTAACATTATCCTAGTTAATGAGGACAATATGATTCTTGATAGTATCCGCCACGTATCCGCTCAGATGAGCTCTGTGCGTGAGGTTCTACCGGGTCGCCCATATTTTATAACTAACACTAACAACAAGTTAAACCCTGTTGCTACCACTAAGGATGAGTTTTTTGAAAATGTATTCTCAAAGGCACAACCTATCTCTAAAGCAATTTATCAGACATACACCGGTTTTTCTAGCCTTGCAGGCGAAGAACTTTGCATAAGAGCTAAGATTGATAGCCAACTTCCAGCGAATTGTTTGGAAAATGCAGACAAAGAGGCGATTTTTGACACATTTTCAAAATTACTTGCTGATATTAAGGCAGGCAACTACAAGCCTAACATAGTCTTTTCAAACAACATTCCTAAGGAATTCTGGGCTTTTGAGCTTGAGATGTTTTCAGGTTCTAATAAGACTAGTGATATTGCCATTTCAAATTATGAGTCAATTAGTGATTTGATTCGTGATTTTTATAAGAAGAAGGAAATCTATACTAGAATTCATCAAAAATCTGCGGATTTAAGACGAATTGTCACTACTATTTTGGAGCGTGACATTAAGAAGTTAGATATTCAGGAGCGACAGTTAAAGGACACTGAGAAGAAGGAAAAATATAAGATTTACGGCGAGCTACTATCTGCCTACAGCTATGATGTAACTAGTGGAGATGAGAGCTACACTTGTAACAATTACTACGATAACAGCGAAATCACTATCCCACTTGATAAGGATTTATCTGCTATTGAAAATGCTAACAAGTATTTTGCAAAGTATAACAAGTTAAAGAGAACTTACGAGGCCACAACTATACTTATTAAGGAAGTTAGCGCAGACATTAACTATCTTGAGTCTGTTCTTAATTCTCTTGAAATTGCAGTTAGCGAGGACGATTTAAATCAGATTAAGGAAGAGCTTCACGAAACAGGCTATATAAAGTCTTCTAAGAAGAAAAATTCTAAAAAGATTTCAAGTAAGCCACTTCACTACATTTCTTCTGATGGTTTTGACATCTATGTTGGTAAGAATAACAGTCAGAATGACGAGCTTACTTTTAAGTTTGCCAATGCCAACGACTGGTGGTTTCATGCTAAGCAAATGCCAGGTTCCCACGTAGTTTTAAGAACTAACGGCAAGGAAGTTCCTGATAGAGCTTTCGAGGAGGCAGCAGCTCTTGCAGCCTACTACTCTAAGGGCAGAGAACTTGAAAAGGTAGAAATAGACTACGTTGTAAAGAAGGAAGTTAAAAAGCCAGCTCAGGCAAAACCTGGATTTGTTGTCTATTATACAAACTACTCTCTTATTGCAAAATCAGACATTTCTATGTTAAAGGAAGTTGAGGACTAAGTCCTATTTTTACAAAGGAAGGTTAAGTTTTGGAATTTCCAGCAACTTGACCTTCCTAATTTTTATTATTTCTTATGGACGTAGATTTTTACTTACCCCAGCTTCTCGTCTCTTTCTCTTTCTATACTTATGAATATTAATCATAAGAACTAGGACGATTACGGTACTTATAATATCTGCCACGCTCCACATAATAAAGTGAATTGCAATACCACTAAAATTTTTAGCAATTATTTGACCAATTAGATTTAAAATGATGTTAATGGTAATTAAAATTAACATCTGAGTTTTGTTGCCCCTGACGCTTATAATGTAGACTAGCATTAGGTTTATATATAGACAGGTAATAAGGAAATTTGCTAAAAAGGCAAAGTAGGCAAAATCAACCATGTCGCATATATTCAAATCCGTAGTTACATTTCCAAGAATCACAGGCTTATTAATTATGTTAATTACAATGATTACAATTGAGATTAAAGTCGGTATTAAAACCGAGATAATTCCTGCAATTTTCTTTTTTAGAAACTTATCTGTTATGATTCCAAGGCCAATAATCAGTATTAAAATATAGGAAATTGGCAAACTTAGAATCTTATTATTATCTATATAAAAGGTTCTTAGGTAATTTAAGGAATTCATGCAAGCTAGGTCCTTTTTATTCATAATCATATAACTTAAATTGTTTCTAAGCACGTCAATTCCCACATATCCATACATGGCAACCATGTAAATACTAGTTCCACTTAAGGCGTTGGCTTTGTTATAAAGTCGTATTTTTTCAATTTTACTTGACTTAACCATAGCCAAACATAGCAGTGACAAAATTATAATAATTATTGGCACAACAAGTAATTTAGGCAATGCCTGCATGGTGACAAAATCGTCTCCATTGATACCTAAAAACAAATTTGTAATCTTTCTATGTACGCTTTTATTCCCCTCTAAGAGTCTAGCAACAATTACAACTACTGCTGTGGCAATGCTTGATAAATTTGCAATAATAGCGATTCTTCCTGCTTTACTAAGCCTAAACAATACTGCGATAAATGCAATAAATACCGCAAGGATTGCAAAGGAAAAGACAAATCTATAAATTATATTAAATGCCAAGTAATATTGCATATTGTAGAGATTTTTCTCAGCTTCTGTTAATTTGTCAGAATTTAAGCTTATTAGATTTAAAATGTCCTGAAACAAGCCACCACCCAAAAAGCAAAGCAGACAAATAAAATCTAAGCAGAACAAAACCATTATAGAGACTAAGCGAATGTAAGTCTTTTGCGCCTTATCCATATAAATCCTCTTTTATTTTTTTATTCACGTCTATTGGTTACAACTATAAATTTAACTATATTATACACTATGCACCTTGCTAAAACAAGAATAACCCCGGAAGAAATGCTTGGCACTCCCACCGGGGTTAGTAAGTTTAAAGTCTAGATATACTAGACTCTTTATTACATTTTCATAATTATAAGCTAACTCTTACGAAGTTCTTCTTACCCTTCTGAACTACGATTCCTTCGCCTTCAAACTTTTCCTTAGCAAATGTTGCGTTGATATCAGTTACCTTGTTACCATCAACGCTTACACCACCCTGCTGAATAGCTCTTCTAGCTTCTGAATTAGACTTTACAAGGCCTGTTGCAGCAACTAAAGCGATTGCATTGATTGAACCATCAACAAATACATCTTCTGAAATCTTAGCTTCTGGCATGTTAGCTGCAGCACCTGCACCACTAAAGATAGACTTTGCAGTCTCTTCTGCCTTCTTAGCTTCTTCTTCACCGTGAACTAACTTTGTAAGCTCAAATGCAAGGATTTCCTTAGCTTTGTTAAGCTGAGCACCTTCCCACTTGTCCATCTCATCGATTTCTTCAAGTGGTAAGAATGTAAGCATTCTGATGCACTTAAGAACATCGTTATCGCCTACATTTCTCCAGTACTGGTAGAAGTCGTATGGAGATGTCTTCTCAGGATCAAGCCAAACAGCACCTGAAGCAGTCTTACCCATCTTCTTACCTTCTGAGTTAAGTAAAAGTGTGATTGTCATAGCTGAAGCATCTTCGCCTAACTTTCTTCTAATAAGCTCAGTACCAGCAAGCATGTTAGACCACTGATCGTCGCCACCAAACTCTAAGTTACAGCCGTACTTCTGGTATAACATATAGAAGTCATAAGCCTGCATAATCATGTAGTTAAATTCAAGGAATGATAAGCCCTTTTCCATTCTCTGCTTGTAGCATTCTGCTCGAAGCATGTTATTTACAGAGAAATGAGCACCTACTTCTCTTAAAACTTCGATGTAGTTTAAGTTCATTAACCAATCAGCATTGTTTACCATTAAAGCCTTGCCATCAGAGAAATCAATGAACTTCTCCATCTGCTTCTTAAAGCAATCGCAGTTGTGCTGAATTGTCTCTGGTGTCATCATCTTTCTCATATCTGTTCTACCAGATGGGTCACCGATCATACCTGTACCACCACCAACTAAGGCAATTGGCTTGTTACCTGCCATCTGAAGTCTCTTCATAAGGCAAAGTGCCATGAAGTGACCAACGTGAAGGCTATCTGCAGTTGGATCAAAACCAATATAGAAAGTAGCCTTACCATTGTTTACTAAATCTCTAATTCTTTCTTCATCTGTTACCTGAGCGATTAAGCCTCTAGCAACTAATTCTTCATAAATACCCATATTTATGAACCTCCTAATTATAATATGATTGTGCCTCAATTATTATAAAAATGAGACTGAAAGGACGAGATTGTATCGCTTCTTAATCGCAATAAAAAAACTCCCATCCTTAATTAAAAGGACGAGAGTGAAATCCCGTGTTACCACCTTTATTCACAAGAAACTCGCGCTTCTTGCCTCATCAAGTCTTAGAATCCTTAGATTCCTTAACTCTTAGTACTATAACGTGTACCAATACGTCGCCCCTAGTCTTATAACTTTTATGAAAATGTATCTCATCCTCAAAACAAAAATTATAATTTCAGTTAAACACTCCGGAAGGTATTCAAAACTTGCTTTCCCTAACGCCTCTCATCAACCGGCAATTCTCTGTAGCTTCCACAAATTTCTACTTGTTTCCATCAACGCTTTATATTAAATTTACTTTAAAAGAATATCATAAAAGAATATAATCTTCAAGCCTTATTTAAGGGAATTTGTCTTACTTTAAATCTAGCTCACTAAATATATTCTTTTCTTTCTTTACTTCTAGATGATGATGAATCAAACTTACTATTCCAAGAAAAATTAAAGAGCCAAATGTATCAATACATACATCTAAAAATCGTCCTGCTCTACCTGCAACAAACAATTGATGGATTTCATCTGAACTAGCCCAAATAATAGTTAATAAAAGACTAAGTATTCTAGACCATCTAAAAGCAACTCCATTAAACATAAAAGCTATAAATAAACACATGGTAAGAATGGCATACTCGCCCATGTGAGCACATTTTCTAATAGGAACCTGTAAGTCCTCTATCATGTTAGCTTTAGTATTATTATCTGTAAACTCTACAAGTCCTAAATTGTCACCCGCTGTCAAAATAACCTCAGCAGCCTTGTTACTTAGACCCTGTGACTCATCACCATTCTGATTAGAAAAACTAAAAATAGTGATGGCTATAAAAATAGCAGGGAGCCATATAAGCACCCTGCCGCAAATTTTAAATTTATCCATTAAAGAGTAACAACTCTCATTGTGTTAGTTAAACCGCGCTTAGCAGTTGGAGCTGAAGTTGTAGCAATACCTGCTGAAATGATTACTGTATCGCCTTCTTCAATGTATCCAGCCTGTTCAGCAACTTCTACAGCATGCTCAATGATCTTATCTGTATTAGTTTCTGGAGCAGACTTAACTGGTCTAACACCTCTATAAAGCTGCATCTTTCTAAGAACGTTATCATATGGAGAGCATCCAATGATCTCAGCTTCTGGCTTAAGCTTAGATGTTAATCTAGCTGTAAATCCTGAAATTGTTGGGCAAAGGATAGCCTTTGCATTTAAGTTAGCAGCTGTCTGAACTGCTGCGTTACAAACTGCAGAAGATACGTTTCTCTTAGCATGAACGTTAGTTAATTCTGCTGTTCTACCTGCTAAATCAGCTTCTGTTCTTTCTGCAATCTTAGCCATCATTGTAAGAGCTTCTAATGGGTACTTACCGTTAGCAGTCTCACCTGATAACATAACAACATCTGTACCGTCGTAAATAGCGTTGGCAACATCGTTAACCTCAGCTCTTGTAGGACGTGGGTTTCTAATCATAGAATCAAGCATCTGTGTAGCTGTAATAACTGGCTTATAAGCTGCATTACACTTAGCAATGATTTCCTTCTGGATATGTGGAACATCTTCAGCTGGAATTTCAACACCCATATCACCACGAGCTACCATGATACCATCAGCAACCTTAATGATTTCATCTAAGTTGTCGATACCTTCAGCATTCTCAATCTTAGCGATAACTGGAATGTCTGAATCATGAGCCCAAAGTAACTGCTTGATTTCCTGGATACAAGCTGCATTACGAACGAATGAAGCTGCAATAAAATCAAATCCCTGTTCAACACCAAAGATAATATCGTCCTTATCCTTGTCTGTGATACCTGGAAGTCTAATTGAAACGTTAGGTACGTTAACACCCTTCTTAGATCCTAACTCACCACCGTTAACTACTGTACAAATAATATCTGTTCCATCAACAACGTCATCAACTCTAAGTTCAATTAAACCGTCATCGATAAGGATTGTGTTACCTGCTACTACATCATGTGGAAGTCCTTCGTATGTGATGCAGTTAATTTCATTAGTTGCTTCTACTTCTTTTGTTGTAAGTGTATACTTCTGTCCAGCTACAAGAGTAACCTTCTTATCACCTGCTACTGCACCTGTTCTGATTTCTGGACCCTTAGTATCAAGAAGAGTTGCGATTGGCTTTCCAATCTCCTCTCTAACGCTCTTAACTAATGCCATACGGCCTGCCTGTTCTTCGTGATCACCATGGGAAAAATTAAATCTAGCAACATCCATTCCTGCTAATGCTAACTTCTTAATAAGTTCTCTGTCGTTAGTATTAGGACCCATTGTACAAATAATCTTAGTCTTCTTCATACTTTCCTCCGAAATTCTCTAATCTCTAATTCTACTTAAATTTAACCAAAAACATCTGTCATTATAATATAGCATGCGCTATAAATCAAGCATTAATTCCATTTAGACAATTATTTCACGTGCACATGAGTATATAAATGATCCTGACAATACTCATAATTACCGTTACACTTTGAACAATATCTAAAGATTAAGTCTCCATCCTTTTCAGTTCTTCCGCAAATTGCGCATCTGTGACGTGCTCCACCTGGATTAATTGGTCTGTAACTGTTTGCATCCTCCCAGTTAGTCTTCTCACTATTAGCATTGTAAAAACGCTCATTAAAAGAAGTCTTATTAGAATTCTTTGTTGCCTTGCGGAAATTCTTTTGTGTCTTACTCTTAGCTGGTCCCTTCTTATAAAGAATTATAAAGATAATGAAGTTTAACATAGCAATCAAAGCTGCTGTTGCGCTAAACCATTCAAAACCAAAGTTAAGATACAAACGAGCAAATAACGTTGTATTGCCTGTATTATATGCTATTAAAGCTGCATATCCACCTATTATCTGAGCCCCTAAAAAAATCGCATCAAAAATTCCGAGCCATTTAACCTTGATTGGAATAATATAGAAAAGTAAAACTTCCATATCAGGGAATTCAACAGCAAAAGCCATAAATAGAGCAAAATTAATAAAGTAAGTATTTAGATCCATACTTACGCCCCAAATTAAATAAATGATAAGAGCTGCGATTATATTAAGAATAACGCCGCTAAAGAAATAGACATTAAACTTAAAAGAACCCCAGAGTCTTTCTAAACTTGTTCCTATCATGTAATAAAAATATAGGGCAAAAAATATAAAAATAATACTAGTTGAAGGTGGCTGAATGATATAAGTAACAAGTCTCCAGACCTGCCCTCTCATAATCATCCTGAAATTAAGCGAAAGAAAGGTAGAATAAAGATCTACTCCCGTAACTTGTTTTGAAATATACAAAACATAACCTATGATATATAAAACAATAATGTAATTCATAAGGTTAGGAATTGCGTATTTACCGTACTTTCTTTCAAATTTTCTCATAAAATTCATTAGTTTTTACCTCTAGTAATTTTTTATGTCAAATTGTACAGACATCACTATAAATAGTATAAAAAAGACACCCCATCTTTGTCAATTAATCATATAATTAATTCACATTTTATTTAGCTTAATTTCATAATTTCCAAGATTGTATACAGTTGAAATTTGACTTGCTTTCCACTATAATAAATCAGATTGCATATTTTAAAACTTTTAGGAGGAGGTGCGGAAAATTCCGCAATGAATATGAATAGATATAGACTCGGTATTGATATTGGTTCAACAACAGTTAAGATCGCAATATTAGCTGATAATAACGACATTTTATTTTCTGACTACGAGAGACATTTTGCCAATATCCAAGAAACTCTACAATCTTTGCTTGAAAAGGCTAAAGAAAAGCTAGGTGACTTTGAAGTATATCCAGTAATCACAGGTTCTGGTGGACTTACACTTGCTAAACATTTAGGCGTACCATTCACTCAGGAAGTAGTTGCAGTATCTACTGCCCTTCAAGACTACGCTCCACAATGTGATGTAGCTATTGAACTTGGTGGTGAAGATGCCAAGATTATATATTTTACAAACGGTATTGATCAGAGAATGAACGGTATCTGTGCTGGTGGTACAGGTTCTTTCATCGACCAGATGGCCTCTCTTTTACAGACTGATGCTATGGGTCTTAACGAATATGCTAAGAATTATAAATCTATCTACCCTATCGCTGCTAGATGTGGTGTATTTGCAAAGACTGATATCCAGCCACTTATTAACGAAGGTGCCACAAAGGAAGATTTATCTGTTTCAATTTTCCAGGCCGTTGTAAACCAGACTATTTCAGGTCTTGCACAGGGTAAGCCAATTAGAGGTAACGTTGCCTTCCTTGGTGGCCCACTTCATTTCTTATCAGAGCTTAGACAGTGCTTTATTAGAACTTTAAGCCTTGGCCCTGAGAATATTATTGCACCTGACCACTCACATTTATTTGCAGCAGTAGGTTCTGCTATGAATTATGATGAAAATGTTTTCGTGGCCGTAGATGATATTATTACACGTTTAAAGAACAAGGTTCAGTTAGAATTTGAGGTTGCTCGTATGGAACCTCTATTTAAGAACCAGTTAGAATATGATGGATTTACTTTAAGACACAGCGCTCACAAGGTAAAGACTGCCCCACTTGAAAGCTATGAGGGTAATTGTTACTTAGGTGTTGATGCTGGTTCTACAACAACTAAGGTTGCTTTGGTTGATGATGAAGGAAATCTTTTATATTCATTTTACTCAAGCAACAATGGTTCTCCACTTGCTACAACAATTAAGGCTATTAAGGAGATTTACTCTAAGCTTAGTCCAAAGGCTAAGATTGTTAGCTCATGCTCAACAGGTTATGGTGAAGCCCTAATTAAGGCTGCTCTTATGCTTGATGAGGGTGAAGTCGAGACTGTATCTCACTACTATGCCGCTGCTTTCTTTGATCCACAGGTTGACTGTATTATTGATATCGGTGGACAGGATATGAAGTGTATCAAGATTAAGAACCAGACAGTTGATTCCGTTCAGTTAAATGAAGCCTGTTCTTCAGGCTGTGGTTCATTTATTGAAACATTTGCAAAATCACTTAATTACTCAGTTCAGGACTTCGCAAAGGCTGCTCTTTTTGCTAAGTACCCTATTGACCTTGGTACTCGTTGTACAGTTTTCATGAACTCTAAGGTTAAGCAGGCTCAGAAGGAAGGCGCTGAAGTTGCTGATATTTCTGCAGGTTTAGCATACTCTGTAATTAAGAACGCTCTTTATAAGGTTATTAAGATTTCTGATCCAGGTGATTTAGGTAAGCACATCGTTGTTCAGGGTGGTACATTCTACAACAACGCTGTACTTCGTTCTTTCGAGAAGATCACAGGTGTTCAGGCTATTAGACCTGATATCGCTGGTATTATGGGTGCTTTCGGTGCTGCCCTTATTGCTAGAGAAAGATATGATGGTATTTCAGATTCATCAATGCTTTCAATTGATCAGATCAACAACTTAACTTATGAAACAACTCTTACAAGATGTAAGGGATGTACTAACCAGTGTCATTTAACAATTAATAAGTTCTCTGGTAACAGAAGATTTATCACTGGTAATAGATGTGAAAAGGGACTTGGTAAGGAAAAGAATAAGAATAAGCTTCCTAACCTATTTGATTATAAGTTCCATAGATTATTTGACTACGAGCCACTTAGCGAAGCTGAGGCAACTCGTGGTACAGTTGGTATTCCAAGAGTTCTTAACATGTATGAGAACTACCCATTCTGGTTTACTTTATTTAACGACTTAAAGTATAGAGTTGTTTTATCACCAAGCTCAAACCGTAAAATTTACGAACTTGGTATTGAATCAATTCCATCAGAATCAGAGTGTTACCCAGCTAAGTTAGCACATGGACATATTTCATGGTTAATCAAGAACAACGTTAAGTTCATTTGGTATCCATGTATTCCTTACGAGCACAAGGAAATTGAGAATACTAATAATCATTACAACTGCCCTATCGTTACTTCTTATGCTGAAAATATTAAGAATAACGTAGAGGAAATCAAAACTGAAAATATCGACTTTAGAAATCCATTTATGACTTTTGAGAGTAAGGAAATTCTTACAAAGCGCTTAGTTGAGGAATTATCTGATATTCCAGCTAAAGAGGTTAAGAAGGCTGTAAGTCATGCTTGGGATGAATTAATGCAGTCTAAGGAAGATGTTAGAAAGAAAGGTGAAGAGGTAATTAATTACCTTCACGAAACAGGTAAGCATGGTATTGTCCTTGCTGGTAGACCTTACCACGTTGACCCTGAAATCAACCATGGTATTCCTGAATTAATTAACTCTTATGGAATTGCCGTATTAACTGAGGATTCAATATCACATTTAGGTAAGGTTGACAGACCACTTGTTGTTATGGATCAGTGGATGTATCATTCAAGACTTTACGCAGCTGCAAGCTATGTAAGAACTGATGATAGCCTTGATTTAATTCAGCTTAACTCATTTGGTTGTGGTCTTGATGCTGTTACAACAGATGCTGTTAATGATATTTTATCTAAGGCAGGTAAGATTTATACTGTCTTAAAGATTGATGAGGTTAATAACCTTGGTGCTGCAAGAATTAGAGTTCGTTCTTTAATTGCTGCCCTTAAGGTTAGAGAACTTCATAACTACAAGAGAAAGGTTGAAAGCGCTGCATTTAACAAGATTGAATTCACTGAAGAGATGCGTAAGAATTACACAATTCTTTGCCCTCAGATGTCACCAATTCACTTTGATTTACTTGCACCAACCCTTAATGCTTGTGGTTACAACTTCGTTGTCCTTGATAACGATAACAAATCAGCCGTAGATGTAGGTTTAAAGTACGTTAATAACGATGCTTGCTACCCATCTCTTATGGTTGTTGGTCAGATTATGGATGCTGTCCTTTCTGGTAAATATGATATGAAGAAAACTGCTATTATCATCTCTCAGACAGGTGGTGGTTGTAGAGCTTCTAACTATATTGGATTTATTAGAAGAGCCCTTGCTAAGGCTGGCTTAGAATATGTACCTGTTATTTCACTTTCTGCTCAAGGAATTGAAAAGAACTCAGGCTTTACATACACTATCCCAATGCTTAAGAAGGCTATGATGGCTATTGAATATGGCGATGTATTTATGAATGTTGTTTATAGAACAAGACCTTACGAGGCCGTTCCTGGTTCTGTAAATGCACTTCATGATAAGTGGAAGAAGGTTGTTATTGAGCAGTTAACTAAGAAGCGTGTAAATATGAGAGAATTTAACAAGAATCTCCACGCTATTGTAAAGGATTTCGATGAAATTCCATTACTTGATATCAAGAAGCCAAGAGTTGGTATTGTTGGTGAAATCTTAGTTAAGTTCATGCCAGCTGCTAATAACTATTTAGTTGAGTTACTTGAATCTGAGGGTGCTGAGGCCGTAGTTCCAGACTTAATGGGCTTCCTACTCTACAGTGCAGAGAATACAAACTTTAAGCATCAATACCTTGGTGCTCCAAAAAAGACTGCCCTTATTGGTAACACACTTATCAGCTTCCTTGAATGGTTCAGAAAAGAAGGTAACAAGGCTTTAGCTGCAAGTAAGCGTTTTGATGCTCCATCATCAATTAAAGAAACTGCTAACCTAGCTAAGGACTTAGTTTCTCTTGGTAACCAGACAGGTGAAGGTTGGTTACTTACTGGTGAAATGATTGAATTAATTCACAACGGTGCCGGCAATATCGTTTGCTGTCAGCCATTTGGTTGCTTACCTAACCACATCGTTGGTAAGGGTGTAATTAAGGAATTAAGAGCTGCATTCCCTGAATCTAATATCATCGCAGTTGATTACGATCCAGGTGCTTCTGAAGTTAACCAGCTTAACAGAATTAAGCTTATGCTTTCAACAGCTAATAAAAACCTTAAGAAAGAACAAAAAATTTCATAATAGACTTTAGGAAATTTTGACTTTGACTTCTGTTTAACAACTAACCTAATAAGATATTGATAATCTTTGCAACAAGATATATAATATAACTAATCTATGAATGGAGGTCGTGACAAAATGTTTTTATTATTTTTAGGACCAATTATTGGTGTTTCAATTGCTATAATTGCAAGTGTTGTTTTAGTTTCAGTAATCTCAGGTGTGATTGCTGCTGAAGAAGACGATAATGAATAAAAATGTTAATGAAGACTCTAGCGAAAGCTAGAGTCTTTTTTTATGGGCTTCTGGAACTAAACAAAGAAGCTTATTATTCTCTCTCAATTTTGCCTTAGATTTCCGGGGTTTGTGCCTCTATTACTGTATTTTCGGGTCTTTAGTCACTGCTAGCTTGATTTCTTTCTGGAACTAAACAAAGAAGCTTATTATTCTCTCTCGATTTTGCCTTAGATTTCCGGGGTTTGTGCCTCTATTACTCATATTACTGTTTATAAGGCACTATTTTTTAATTTCCATTTCTTTATTAATTCTTCTAAATTGACTTTTTATCAAACAATCAATAAATTTAGCCACTTAGCTTAAATCTCATTTGTGACTTTTTCTAGCACTTATGATGATAAAAGCACATCAGAAAATAGTTAAATTTTTTGACAGTGGCTATACTTACTTAATTCTTAAATTTAGGCACAGGTTTTAAATTTTGATTTCTTGGTCGTTTGACTTTATTTCAACATCTCCTTAAAATAGTCAAATCCTTTCAAATAGAGCTTTTTAAAATTGTGCCTTAAACTTATCCGAATACGATTCACAGGCACAAATACGCCGAATTTAGAGGCTCTAAAAGGGTCTCGTCACCTAAATAGAAAAGTAAGCAACTCAAATCTATTAATTATAGGAATCCCCCCCACTCCAAAGCAATAAAAAAACAAGCTCGCTATGACCGGAACACAGCGAACTTGCTTCTTTTAAGTACTTATAAAATTGTAGGTCAAAGACCTATTTGATTTAAATCAATAGATTCTAAAACTCTCATGTCCTTCTAACATGTCGACTTATTAAAACTTCAATCAAGCTTTAAAATCCTTTTATTTATAGATTGTAAAATCTAATATCGACAAATTTAAATACTAATTATATCTAGAATAATTAATATCTAATTGGTGACTGCTAACTGCAATCTTAGTGTTTGAGACTAATCTTGTATTGCTAAAAAGCCTAGTTAGTAATCTTTTTATTTTGTGCCTTGCTTTCATTTTCTAAATGTGATGGATCAGATCACATCTAGAAAAATGATAGCTTGGCTAGAATTTAGTTTAAATTATAAATTATAAATGTGTGTTCTAATAATCTTAGAACTTGCCAGCCTTAGCAGCTTCTTCGATAGAAACGGCAGTTGAAACTGTCATACCTACCATTGGGTTGTTACCAGCACCGATAAGACCCATCATTTCTACGTGGGCAGGAACTGATGAAGAACCAGCGAACTGTGCATCTGAATGCATACGTCCCATAGTATCTGTCATACCATATGAAGCTGGACCTGCAGCCATGTTATCTGGGTGAAGTGTACGTCCTGTACCACCACCTGAAGCTACTGAGAAGTACTTCTTACCAGCTTCAAGTCTTTCCTTCTTATATGTACCAGCTACTGGATGCTGGAATCTTGTTGGGTTTGTAGAGTTACCTGTGATAGAAACATCAACGTTTTCCTTCCACATGATAGCTACACCTTCCTGAACATCGTTAGCGCCGTAGCAGTTAACCTTTGCTCTTGGAGAGTTAGCATCCTTTGAGTAACACTTTCTAAATGCTTCCTTAAGTTCGCCTGTCTTGTAGTCATACTCTGTTTCAACGTATGTGAAACCGTTGATACGAGAAATGATCTGAGCAGCATCCTTACCTAAACCGTTAAGGATAACTCTTAAAGGAGTCTTACGAACCTTATTAGCCTTCTCAGCGATACCGATAGCACCTTCAGCAGCAGCGAATGATTCGTGACCTGCTAAGAATGCGAAACATTCTGTATCTTCTTCAAGAAGCATCTTTCCTAAGTTACCATGTCCTAAACCAACCTTACGACGGTCAGCTACTGAACCTGGGATACAGAAAGCCTGTAAACCTTCACCGATAGCTGCAGCAGCTTCTGAAGCCTTACGGCAATCCTTCTTAATAGCAATAGCAGCACCTACTGTGTAAGCCCACTTTGCATTCTCAAAACAAATTGGCTGGATACCTTCGATTAAGTGATATACATCGATACCAGCTGCGTCTGTAATTTCCTTACATTCTTCAATTGATGAGATACCATATTCCTTTAAAACAGCGAGGATCTGTGGCTCTCTTCTTTCATATGATTCAAATAATGCCATTTTTATATCCTCCTATTACTGTCTTCTTGGGTCGATGCACTTAACAGCGTCATCAACTCTACCATATTGTCCAGATGCCTTCTTTAAAGCTGTTTCTGCGTCGTCGCCAGCCTTTAAGAAATCCATCATCTTACCAAAGTTAACAAACTTATAACCAATGATTTCATCATCTTCGTCTAATGCAACTTCTGTGATGTAACCATCTGTAAGTTCAAGGTAACGTGGTCCCTTAGCTAAAGTACCGTATGTAGTACCAACCATTGAACGAGTACCCTTACCTAAATCTTCAAGACCTGCACCGATCTGAAGTCCGTCTTCAGAGAATGCTGACTGTGTTCTACCATAAACGATCTGTAAGAATAATTCTCTCATAGCTGTGTTGATAGCATCACATACAAGGTCTGTATTAAGAGCTTCAAGAAGAGTAAGTCCTGGAAGAATTTCAGAAGCCATAGCTGCTGAATGAGTCATTCCTGAACATCCGATTGTCTCTACAAGAGCTTCCTGAATAATTCCGTCTTTTACGTTAAGGGAAAGCTTACAAGCTCCCTGCTGAGGTGCACACCAGCCAATACCGTGTGTATAGCCAGATATATCCTCGATTTTCTTTGCCTGTACCCATTTTGCTTCTTCTGGAATAGGAGCTGCGCCATGGTGTACTCCCTGTGTTACAGGGCACATGTTTTTAATTTCTGTTGAATATAACATATGTTCCTCCATTAATAATAATTTATAGAAACCTTACCTTACTATAATAGTTTATTGATAATTTTTTCTCAATACAAAATTGCAAATTTCTGAAAAAAACACAAAAAATACAGTAAAATCAAGGCTTTATTCATATTTACCCTTTATTATCAATGGAATTAAAATATGATAAAGTTTATCAATAATAACATTTTTGCTTAAATAATATTAGTCCCTTAGTTGGCCTTTAAAGCATCTAAATTAATAAGCTTGCAGTTAGCAATACTCTCCTTCCAGAAATCGTCTACGTCACGATTAAGATAATTGCAAATGATACTAGAATTTGCAGCGCCATGCCCAACGATTAAGACATTCTTACCCTCTTTAAGAAGAGGATAGACCTTATCTTCAAGAAAATCCTTAGTTCGCGCAAGTAAATCCTTAGTAGATTCCCCATTTTTAGAACCCTTATAGTTCTTTGGATCAGTAAAAAATACATTTACAGGGCAACTACTATCCTCAAAATAGTTAGTAATTCCCTCGTATTCACCAAAGCCCATCTCTTTGATTCGCTCATCTATAATAATAGGAGTGTCCCTGCCTTCAAGGAAAAGCTCTGCAGTCTGTCTAGCTCTAGTTAAAGGCGAACAAAAGCATATATCAAAATCTATCTCTTTATTCTCCTTTGCCGCCTCACGAGCCATACTAATACCCTGCTCATTTAGTGGAATGTCCGTCCAGCCCTGTAGCTTCTTTGCCACATTCCAATCAGTTTTTCCATGTCGAATAATATATAACATAATTACACTTCCCTATTTCTTTTATTTAACAGGGCACATTATAGCACAGATACTGCCTTTCTTTAAAGAGCGCCTTTAGGAAAATGTATCTAACCCCACTAGATTCTAAATAATCCTCCACCCACAACAACAAAAACCGGTAGATTTAAGTTAAACTCCATATAAGTAACTCAAAAACCTACCGGTTAATCTTTTATACATTTTATCTTTATATCATTAAATTTTACATTCTTACTTTGTATCTGTTGGGTCGCGATAGCCTGAACTTATTGTTTCAAACTCCTCTAGATTCACGCCCTCGTCCAAATCGAAATTATCTAGGATATAGACTGGTGTGTTGATGCCACAATTTTCATAAATCCACTTAGCATTGCTAACGGTCATGTGAATTGAGCCGTCTAGAGACGCATTTCCAATATTGTTATAAGAATTCTTGTTTAAAGAATTGTCTGTTTCATTGTAGTAATATGCTGCTGAATATAAAACCTCTGAATTGTCCAATTTAGAAGCATAACGGCAATATGAAGTATCAGAAACTTTCCACCATAAAGCCTTACGGGAAATGAAAGTCTCACCTACACTTGCGTCTTCACTTACTGAAACCTTAAATGCCTTAACAACTATAGTGTATTTTTGATTTTCATCCATCTGGTAAATAACTGCAAAATTCTGAGATTTATTAATCTTGATGCAATAAGACATATTAGTTGCAACATAGTTTGACTCGCTCTCTGTAGCTTCCTCTGTGATGTCGTTATTTACATCCTCGCTTGTTGCTTCACCATTCTCATTATTAATATTATCCTGATGCATCTTAATAACTGTCTTTAGGGCAAAAAGCAAAAAGACAAATACTACTATCATTAAGATCAGGTAAATCTTTGAATTTCCTCCAGTGATCCATTTTCCAAAATCAAATTTCTTCTTTCCTTTAAATCCATTATCCAACATAAATACTACAAATTCTTTTCCTTTAATTCTACATAATTTAATATGAGCTCGATAGCGCCCTCTATTCCTACATCTCCAGTATCAATGCAAAGGTTGTAGCTCTTAGCCTCGCCCCATCTCTTACTAGAATAGTAGTTATAATAGCTAGCTCTCTTCTTATCTGTCTTCTGAATGAAGTCAGCTGCCTTGTTATCGTTTAGCTCATAGATTCTCTTGATTCTCTCCACTCTCTTCTCAAGAGGTGCCTTAATAAAGACATTTACTGCAAATGGATTGTCCTCAAGAGCGTAATCTGCACAACGACCAACGATTACGCAAGACTCTCTTGCAGCGATTTTCTTAATGGCATCGAACTGAGCAAGGAAAACCTTGTGATTAATAGGCATGTCCATATATGCATTAGTATATCCAAGAGAATAAGTATCCATAACTAATGAATATAAGAAACTACTTGTTGGCTTCTCATCCTGAGCTGAAAAAAGCTCTTCTGCTATGCCACTTGCCTTAGCTGCCTCAGATAATAATTCCTTGTCATAGCACTTAATGCCTAGTTTAGCAGCAAGCTTCATACCTACTTCATGACCGCCACTACCAAATTCTCTGCCAATTGTTATAACAGTTCTCTCATTCATAATTCATACCCCCTTGAATAATTTTTAAAATCATCGCTATATGAATGAACAAAAATTTATATAATTATTATAACATTTATCTTATTCATTAGGCAACAATTCCGATAGGAAATTTCCTATCTTTGCCCCAAACTTATTAACTGTAATTTCCTTTGTACTTGGCGTAATTACTGCAATCCTAATATTTGAAAAACCTCTAGCTCCAAATAGATAATTCTTCTTAAAATTACTCTTCTTAATAAGCTGCGAAACCTCATAAGTAATAGGATTCTTTGTAATTATAATAAAGGAAATGTAGCTACACATGTGATTCTTTTGTGGCCATCTTTTATCTCCACGGACGAAATGTGGCTCAATATTATCAATAGTCCACTGATAAAGCTCCTTAAACTTCTCTGGGTCTAAATCATCGCAATTTATAAAGAAAAGATGCTCATAGCTTTTCGAGTCCCATAATTTCGCATCCTTAGCTGTCTCAAATTTATTCTTGCGATCGTAATTATATGCATAGACCACGAATTTCCTGTCCTTAAACCAATAGTTATGGTAAATGTCAAAACTATCGGAAATGCCATTTAAAATCAAATCAATATATTCTCTACGTCTCATGATGACCTCCAAAGTTAGATATATTTTAAAAGCAATATAAGCAATCCCCTAAAAACGCTTTTTCTTAGTTAACTTGACTTTCTTAATTTCTCTAATAGTTCCTTAAAATAATCTGGCAATTCCGCGCTAAACTCCACATATTCTTTTGTACGAGGATGTATAAAGCCAAGAACTCCAGCATGCAAAGTCTGGCCCTGCAATTTGAAATTGGACTTAGCCCTTGAATATACATCATCTCCTAAAAGAGGATGCCCGATACTTGCCATATGCACTCTAATCTGATGAGTTCTGCCGGTTTCAAGCTGACACTCGATAAAGGCATATTTTCCAAAGTTTTCTAAAACTTTGTAGTGAGTAACAGCTCTCTTGCCATTCTTTCTATCAATAGCCATCTTCTTTCTATCGTTAGGATTTCTGCCAATAGGCGCATCCACTGTACCCTCTTCCTCTTTAAAGGAATTTAGGCAAATAGCATAATACTTTCTAGTTATAGAATGAACCGCCAACTGACTAGCTATAAAATTATGTGAAAAATCATTTTTACAAGCAACAATAATTCCCGTTGTGTTCATGTCAATTCTATGAACAATACCTGGTCTTAAAACTCCGTTGATGCCGGATAAATTATCCTTGCAGTGATACATAAGGGCATTGACCATAGTGTTGTCGTAATGACCTGCCGCAGGATGCACAACCATGCCCTTTGGCTTATTAATAAGAATTAAATCATCATCCTCATAAACTATATCAAGTGGAATGTCTTGCGCCACAATTTCTGGCACTACAAGCTTAGGGATCCTTACTAAAATGTTTTCCCCGCCCTTAAGCTTATAGTTAGCCTTAATGCTTGCTCCATCCACTAAGATATTATCCTCTTCAATAGATTTTTGAATTCTAGAACGGGAAAAGTCAGGTAGCTTTGAGGAAATGTATTTATCAATACGAGTTCCCTTATCCTGACTCTCAGTTTTAAGGCAAATCTCCTTCTCAAAAGAGTCCTCATCCTCTAAATCTAGCTCATCCATCACAGCATCATTCATGTTCTCTGTCATAGAAGCCATTATTTCATCGTTTTTATTTGCGTCTAAATTATCTAACATTTGCACCTCAAAAAATTATTAGTTAGATTCCCTTTTTCTTGATAAAAATGCAAAATCCTCATCCTTGTAAACAAAGAAAATAAGGATAATCAAGACAATAACCGATAAAGTAACGTAAATATCAGCTACGTTAAATACAGGGAAATCAATTAATTCAAAATAAATAAAATCTCTAACGTAAGACAATCTAATTCTATCAATAAAGTTTCCGATTGCTCCGCTTGTTAAAAAGATTATTGTAAAAAAGAGATAATTATATTTCTTATCTGCTGGCATCTTAATTACTATATAAACAAGTACTAATACAATAAGGCAAGTAAGTACAATAAAGAAATTAAGCTTGCCATTTAAGATTCCCCAAGCCGCTCCCTGATTTTCTAGGTAAAATAATTTCAAAACTCCAGGAATTATAGAAAAGCCCTCTGACTTACCCTCAAGATTAGCTCTTGCAATAATCTTTGTAATCTGATCAAGCTCAACTAGTAATGCGCTTGCAAGTAAAAATATAATTAATCTAACACTTTTTTTCATAAAAAACTTCAAATTTCCCTTCCCATTTTATAAAAGAGTCTGATAAATTTTATTCTAAAACTCTTTTTAAAGCCTGTCTCATTTCATCATCTGAAACAGTCTTATCAATAATGGCATCACCAATAGAATCAAGTAAAATGAACTTAATCTTACCAGCGTCTGCCTTTTTATCATTTTTAGAAGCCTTAATTACATCCTCAGCTAAAACTCCCTTACAAGTTACAGGGAATTCATAGAGCTTAAACATCTCAATAGCTTCATTAAACTCTTCCTCTGTAATTTTAGCTCTTCTAAGAGAAATGTCTAGTGCTGCAACCATACCTAGCACTACACATTCGCCATGATACATACTAAAGTTAAGTAGTTTCTCAATGGCATGACCAAGTGTATGACCAAAGTTAAGTAGGGCTCTATCCCCCTGTTCCTTTGGATCTTTTTCAACCACTTCCCTTTTAATATTACAGCTCACATAAATCATATGTTCAAGAGCATCTAAATCAAGGCTAGTAATTGCCTTATATTCATCCTTTAACCAGTGATAATATTCCTTATCCTTAATAAGACCATGCTTAATAATCTCGCCAAAGCCAGAATTAAAGAGTCTTTTAGATAAAGACTTAAGACAACCCATATTCATATATACAAGTTTAGGCATATGAAAAGCCCCAACCATGTTCTTATAACCTCTAAAATCTACGCCAGTTTTACCACCGATACTAGAATCTACTTGTGCTAATAGAGAAGTTGGAATTTGAATAAAATTTACCCCTCTAAGGTAAGTTGCTGCAGTATAACCTGTTAAATCTCCAACAACACCGCCACCTAGAGCCGCAAGCATATCCTTTCTATCGAATTTGTTCTGTATTAAAAATTCATAAACATCCTGAACTGTAGAAAGAGTCTTATTGTCCTCTCCTGCTTCAAATGTATAGACAAAAACCTTATTGCCTGTCTTTTCAAGCTCGGCCTTCACTTCATTTGCATAAATAGGACCAACATTAGAATCTGTTACGATACAGATCTTTCTATCCTTAACACCAAGCTTATTAAAGCTTTCTGCTAGCTTAGAAAAATCCTTCTCAATTACAATATCATAACAAGGCTTTTCCTCATATTTTACATTAATACACTTACTCATATATCCTCCACAAAACACACTTACTACTAAAAAAGCCACCTAAGCTAGCGCTTAGATGGCAAAATCTTTAATTATAACTGACTAATATCAGACTTAGACTTAACACCTGCTAAATCAATTCCGCCACCAACTAATTCAGGAATGTCACCTGAAATATCTACATTAGGAGGTGTTACAAGGAAGATAAAGTTAGTAATCTTCTGTAAGTTACCTCTGATTGCGTATGTTGAACCAGCAGAATAATCAATAATTCTCTGAGCTATCTCAACATGAATACCTTCTAAATTAAGAACAACAGCCTTACCGTAAAGTAAAGTATCTGTAATTTCCTTAGCATCTTCCATAGACTGAGGTCTAATAACAACAACCTCTAATTCCTTTGGAGTCTGTGTCTTAATAGGTACGATCTTAGTACGAGACTGACTTGACTTTTGTCTTTCTGGAACTGAAACTGAATCAGCATCGTTCTTCTTACCACCGAAGATGTTTCTTCTGTCATTAGTTGTTTCTTCATCTTCTTCGTAGTCTTCTTCTAAATCATCATATCCTTCTTCTTCGATATCCTCGTAGTCGTCTTCTTCGTTAAATTTGAAAAAATCTGTAATCTTATCTATTGCTCCCATTTTTCTTCTCCTTATTCCCAATCGATTTTCCACAGCAATATAAAATTCTGTCCATAAAATACATAAACTATTTATTATAGTTTCTCTCACCAAAAATTGCTGTGCCAACTCTTACATGAGTCGCACCTTCTTCAATGGCTACCAAATAATCGTTAGTCATCCCCATTGAAAGAACGCTCATACTAACATTATCTATGTTTTTATCATTGATGTCAACTAATAATTTATTTAGTCTTTTAAAATATTGTCGATTTTCTTCTGCGTCGCTAACGTATGGAGCACTAGTCATTAAGCCTTTTACGCAGATATTAGGCAATTTTGCAATTTCTTTAACTGCCTCTTCAACCTCTTCTACTTTAAAACCAAATTTATTTTCCTCAAGAGCCACATTAACTTCAAGTAAAATGTCCATATTTACGCCTTTTTTAACGGCTTCATCACTGATTGCCTTAGCAAGTCTAAGGGAATCTACTGAATGGATCATTTTAACATTTTCAATGATGTATTTAATCTTATTTCTTTGCAAATGTCCAATCATATGCCAATGGATATCTTTAGGTAGAGTTTCCATTTTTGTTGCAAGTTCCTGGACATAATTTTCGCCAAATTCTCTAACGCCTTCGTTATATAATTCTTCTATCATTTCATTTGGCTTTGTTTTGCTGACCGCTAAAACAGTAATGTCTTTAGGGTCTCTGCCGGCCTTAAGGGCGGCCTTTTTAACGTTTTCTAAAACTTCCTTGTAATTCTCAACTACCATAATTACTCCTTTTTCGACAATCAGTAGATCAGCTCACCTTCGCTGTATTTCTTTGCGTCAAGTAAAATTCTATCGTAGAGTTCAACGCCTTTTGTAGCATTGTTTTCTAGGATACAATACTCGTCGTTTTTCTTCAAAATATTTCCTACCTTAAATTCTGTAAAGCCAGAATTTACGCAGTAAACACCGTTAAGTGATGCTGTCTTTATATCAGAATAGGTTTCTTTACTATCCTCTTTTATTAAGACAAAGGAATCTGACGGGAACAGATTTGGATCTACGTAAATGTAGTCATCACTAGTATCCGTTGTGTCGTTGTCCTCTGTATAATATCTAGCTACTTTAATAAAGGTCTTTTTAGTCTCCCCATTTTCTTCATAGCTAATTAGATATCCTTTTTCATTACCACTTGAAGTTAAATAGCTAGTTGGAAGTACGTAGAAATCCTTTGTTGTCATTGCTGAGCTTGGAACCTTAATTCCTGTTGCCTCATCCACAACAAGTTCAATATCTAAGTATCTTTCTGTAGCATATCGAATCATATATTTTGAAAGTGACATTTTTCCAAAATATTGTCCATTAACTTCAACTAATTCAAAGCCACAACTTGTGGATATACCGTCGGACTTGAAGTTTACTGTAACTGTAGATGCATTTGTCAAATCAAGCTGTTCAACTTGAGACTTAGAAAGGGAAATATATAGATTCCAATTCTCGCTATTTACAATTTTGTAAGCGGCATCGCCAGCTGCAATGGTATCTTCACCACTGGTATTTTTTAGTACATTTTTTTCATAATTATTTTTATTAAAGCAAGAAGTAGATAACTGATCCTCGCTAAAATTTTCATAGCCATCTGTGCTATAAACCACCACTCCTGCTGCCTCAGAACCCACGGCATTAAAGAAGTTAGCATTTCCTGTTGAATCGATTAAAGAATCAAGATTTTCCATAATATCTGCGCTTATAGATGCAAGAATTGTAGAATTCAAATCTGTCTTTAAATTATAAATTTCACTGAATTCATTAGGATCATAATTTAGCTTATACTTATCAAGTGTCTCCTTTAGTAAAGACAAATCATCGGAAGAAAGGGCATTTGAAGTATCGGTGCTATAGCTTGCCAAAAGATCAGCAACTTTGCCGGTTTCATCCACTGAATAAACCGTCTCTCCATTAGCCACCTTACTGCCCTCAACCTGATAATAGTTAACGAAACCCGAATAATTTGAATAATAAACTGTCTCGTCACGAATAGCTAAGGCCGTGAAACTCTCGCTGTCATAAAGACTACCAAGCGCAGTTTCATAAGTCTTAACCGAACTTTTTGTAGCGTATAAAAAGACAAAACAAACTACATAAAATGCAATTAACACAAAAGTTACAACTGCAATTACTTTGTCATAATTACGCCTATATTTAATTACCTTTTTATTTTTAGCCATTAATCAATTTGCCCCTTATATAAATTTTCTACCCTATCTACCCTATTATTATGAACGCAGTGTAAGCAATCCCCCGCTTCAAAAGCGTAAGCTTTACAATGTATTTCTACTTTCTTAAAGTCATAATCTCATCAAGTAACTTAGACGCCACTTCTTCCTTAGACATAATCGGAAGTTCCTTAATATCTGACTTTGTAATAAGTGTAACTACGTTAGTATCTGTACCAAAACCTGCTCCAGCCACCTTTAGATTATTACAAACTATCATATCGAGATTCTTCTTATCAAGCTTCTTTCTTGAGTTCTCAATTAAATTTTCTGTCTCCATTGAAAAACCGCAAAGGAAGAGCTTATCTGACTTGTTTGCTCCAAGACTAGCAAGTATGTCATCAGTTCTCTCTAGATTAATTGACATATCTCCGTCTTTTTTCTTAATCTTCTCATCTGCCACTGTATCTGGTCTGTAATCTGCCACTGCAGCAGCCTTAATAACAATATCAGCATCCTTAGCTTCTTCAACTACCGCCTCATACATATCTCTTGCTGAAACTACATCAATAGCATCTACAAAGCGAGGTTTATCTAGGCTTGTAGGACCTGAAATAAGTGTTACATTTGCACCACGCATCATAGCAACCTTTGCGATTGCGTAACCCATCTTACCTGTGGAATTATTGGAAATGTATCTCACAGGGTCGATTTTCTCTCTTGTAGGTCCTGCAGTTACTACCACCTTAAGGCCTTCAAGGTCATGAGGCATAGCAATTTCACGAAGGATATTGTCCATTAAAACCTCTTCTGAGGCTAACTTTCCAATACCTATATCATTACAAGCAAGTCTGCCTGATGCTGGTGTAATAAAATGCATACCATAGCTCTTTAACTTAGCTATATTGTCCTGAACAATTCTGTTAGTATACATGTTAGTATTCATAGCAGGTGCCACATAAATTGGGCACTTAGCTGCTAGTAGAGTTGTTGTTAACATATCGTCTGCAATACCTGCTGCCATCTTGCCAATAACATTAGCGGAAGCAGGAGCTACAAGGAAAATGTCTGCCTTTTTAGCCAAAGATACATGCTCTACATTAAATTGGAAATTTCTATCAAATGTATCAACAATACATTTATTACTTGTTAAAGTCTCAAATGCAATTGGATTGATAAAATTTGTAGCATTTTCTGTCATAATAACGTCAACATTGGCATGCTGTTTAACTAACATGCTTGCTAGGTTGGCTATCTTATAGGCCGCAATACTTCCTGTCACTCCAATTACTACATTCTTATTAGTTAACATAAAACTCTCCTAATCTACATTTTTATCATAAATAATTTTAAGTCCCTTAATTAAAAGCTCAGGATCTTCAATAATCTTCTCTTCACAATTAGGAATTACAACACTTGCAAGACCGCCAGTTGCCACAACCTTAGCTTCTGGCTTTCCATTTTTACCAAAGCCAGCTTCACGAGTTAAACGGCGAATCATTCCGTCGATACAAGCTGCATTTCCATAAACAAGGCCAGACTTCATGCAATCTACAGTGTTCTTTGCGATTGACTTTTCCGGTGCCTCAAGGGAAATCTTAGGTAACTGTGCTGTTCTTGAAACTAGGGAATCATGAGACACTCTAATTCCTGGTAAAATCGCACCACCAATGTAATTAGCCTTCTCATCCACCACACTAATTGTTGTAGCAGTTCCAAGATCAATAATAATTACAGGTGCGCCGTATTCATGAATAGCCCCCACTGCATCAACGATTAAATCAGAACCTACTTGACGAGGCTGATCCATAAGGATGTTAAGGCCTGTCTTAATGCCAGGACCTACAATCATAGGAACTACGCCAACTGTCTTAATTACTGCCTCTTTAATGATATTAACTAAAGATGGCACAACTGAGGAAATAATTGAACCCTTAATGTCCTCAGGCTTTATATTATATAATTCAAGAACCGTCTTAAAACCTATTGCATACTCAAGCTCCGTCTTTGATGGGTCTGTAGATAATCTCTCCTCAAAAATTACACGGTTATTATCCACGCATCCAACTACAATGTTAGTGTTACCCATGTCTATGGCAAGAATCATTCCTGCCTCATTCTTTCTAGTCTTCATATTTACTCTCCGATAATTGAGCAAAGAACTGTCTCGTTATCGCTCATTAAACTTTCTGCTTTAATTTTTACAATAGTATTAACTATTTTATCTTCACTTACTATAGAATAACCTTTAAATGCCTCTTTTTCAATAGCTACACGAATATAATTCTTAGTATAACCTGTATAATATTCCTTATCATCAATTGTAACCAGCTCCTCAATTAAGACATCAGCAAACTTAGTATTCTCAAGGAAATCCTTTCTATAAGCCAAAGAATTAACCTTTGTCATAAGTAAAAGTGAATTACTTCTCTTATTTTTATCCTTACCGTTTACCTGAGCCGGCATCTTATCAGCAACCGTACCCTTTCTTCTTGAGTATTTGAAAATGTGCATCTCATAGAAGTTTACCTTCTTTAGGTACTCATAAGTCTCATTAAAGTCCTCATCTGTCTCCCCTGGGAAACCAACAATAATATCTGTTGTAAGAGCTGGCTTATCTAGGTATTTACGAAGTCTTTCAACACCCTCCATAAATTCCTTTGTATCGTATTTTCTATTCATAGCCTTTAGAGTCTTATCATTTCCACTTTGAAGGGATAGATGAAAATGTGGACAAAGCTTAGGCATTTTCGCAATTTCCTTAGCAAATTCCTCTGTAATTACTCTTGGCTCAAGTGAGGAAAGTCTGATTCTTTCAATTCCATCAATCTCATTGATAGCCTTAATTACATCAAGAAGGCCTATATGGGCTGTTGCATTTTCATTAGCAAGATAATCATCGCTAGCTAGACCCTTGTCGCTTTCCTTTACAAAGTCGAGGCCGTAACTTGTAATGTGAATACCAGTTAAAACCACTTCCTTAAAGCCTTTAGCCGCCAAGCCCTTAACTTCCTCAACGATATCAGAAATCTGTCTGCTTCTGATTCTTCCACGAACGTATGGAATAATACAGTAAGAACAGAACTGGTTACAACCATCTTGAATCTTTATATAGGCTCTAGTATGCTCAGATACTGTCTCGATTGTAAGATTCTCATAATTTGAATCCTTATTTATATCATTCATGAAAACGTTGCAAGTGCTGTCCTTATAGTATTCCTCTAAGGCCTCAACAACGCTAAATTTTCTATTATTACCAATTACAATATCTACACATTCATCTGCAATAACTCCTGCGCTATCTGATTCAACGTAACAACCGCAGGCGATAACCACCGACTCTTGGTTCATTTTCTTAGCCTTATGAAGCATCTGACGAGACTTTCTATCGGCTATATTAGTAACGGAACAAGTATTGATTACATAGACATCAGCTAAAACATCCTCCTTAAAAGGGACGATCTCATAGCCCGCCTTTCTAAACAACTCTTCCATTGATTCTGTTTCATATGAATTAACCTTGCAACCAAGGCTATGTAATGCTACTTTTTTCACTAAATTCCTCTTTTCAAAAATGTATTCTCTATGTTATTGTTTTAACAACCCACAACTAAGTTAGAATCTATCTAGTCTCTAAAATAAATTTTACTAGTTGACAGTAAGATTTTTAGTGGCTAGAATGATTATATAAAATAATGTAGGAGGTAGACAAAATGAAGACTGTTCAGATTTCATTAAACTCTATTGATAAAGTTAAGTCTTTCGTTAATGATATCACTAAGTTCGATGTTGACTTTGATTTAGTTTCTGGTAGATACGTAATTGACGCTAAGTCAATCATGGGTATTTTCTCTCTTGACCTTTCAAAGCCAATCGACCTTAATATCCACGCAGAGAACGACATTGATACAATTCTTTCTGTATTAAAGCCATATATCGTTGAATAATATTATTAACTAAGCCCCAGCCCTTAAAGGCTGGGGCTTTTTTTACCTTGTTCATTGGGAACATCGCGCATTAAATGCGCTTCGCGCGGCGCGACGCTACATAATAACTAGTTTCACTAGTTATTACATTACTCACATACAATTTTTTCTACTGTGCTCATTGCTCTTTCATACATTTCGTCTATAACTTCATCTAAATTGTGTTCGTGTCTCTTAATTACACTTAAGTTAGGCTTTGTTACTGGATGTTTAGCAACAAAGATTGTACAGCAATCTTCGTAAGGTAAGATTGATGTCTCGTATGTTCCAATCTTTTCTGAGATATCGATGATATCCTGCTTATCAAAAGCGATAACTGGTCTAAATACTGGAAGTGTACAAACTTCGTTAGTACATGTAAGGCTAGCCATTGTCTGAGATGCAACCTGACCAATTGATTCACCTGTTACTAAGCCGTTACAGCCGCTCTGTTTAGCTAAATCTTCAGAAATCTTCATCATTAAACGTCTCATAATGATTGTTAATTCATCATGTGGACACTTCTCATAAATAGCTAACTGAATCTCAGTGAAATCTACTACGTTAAGTGTGATAGGACCTGCATACTTAGAAACGATCTTAGCAAGGTCAACAACCTTCTGCTTTGCACGTTCTGAAGTATATGGAGGTGCGTGGAAATATGTTGCTTCGATTTCAACACCGCGCTTTGCAACCATGTAAGCTGCAACTGGGCTATCAATACCGCCTGATAAAAGAACCATTGCCTTACCTGCAGTTCCGATTGGCATTCCGCCAGGTCCAGGGATTTCAATTGAGTAAATATTAATGATTTCTCTAATTTCAACCTGAACTAAAACTTCTGGATTATGTACATCAACCTTTGTTTCAGGGAAGGCTGTAAGAATAGCCTCACCTAAGTCCATGTTGATTTCCATAGAATTCTTTGGATAGTTCTTTCTTGCACGACGTGACTCTACCTTAAAGGTAAAGTTCTTATCTTCATAAGCCTTACCGATATAGTCAACTACGTGAGCTGCTAAATCTTCAAAGCCATTATCTTCAATCTGAACTACAGGGCAGATTCCATGAATACCAAATACTCTTGAAAGTGCCTCAATAGTCTCATCATAATCATAAGAATCAGATAAAACCTTAGCATAGATTCTACCCTGTCTCTTAATAACATCAAATTCACCCTCTACATTTTTAAGAGCGTGCTTGATCTGTCTAACTAAAGCGTCTTCGAAAAGGTAACGGTTCTTACCCTTAACGCCAATTTCACCATACTTAATTAAAAAAGCCTTGTACATATTGTTTCCTTTCTTCTTAGTACTAAACTGCTAAAGCAGTTGCTACAATTACTTTCTAACAAATCTACGTAACTGAGGCACCAATGTATTTAAAACCTCAAGTGCATAATCAATTTCTTCAATGCTTGTTTCATAGTTAAAGCTAAATCTTATTGTTGAATCTAATAGGTTATTATCAAGGCCAATAGCCACTAAAGTGTTGCTAAGGCCTGGCTTGTTTGAAGAACAAGCTGAACCTGAAGATACGTAGATATTCTTTTCTTCAAGGGCATGAAGTAAAACTTCTGCTCTAACATCCTTAAAACTAGCTGAAACTATCTGAGGAGCTGACTCTCCGTCTCTCTTACTGTTAATCTGCACATCTTCCATTTTTTCAAGACCATCAATTAAATGATCCTTAACTTCGTAGAGATGTTCAATTTTCTTATCAAAATCACTATTATAGATGAGTTCAACAGCCTTTCCAAGACCTGCGATTGCTGGAACATTTTCAGTACCAGAACGCATACCCTTTTGCTGTCCGCCTCCGTAAATAATAGGCTTGATGCGAGTCTTGTCCTTTATATACAAAAATCCTGAACCCTTAGGGCCATGAATCTTGTGACCACTTACTGATAAAAGGTCGATGCCAAGCTTCTTTGGGTAAATTCTAAACTTACCGTAAGACTGAATAGCATCCACATGATAAATAATATCTGGATTATATTCCTTAACGATACGTCCGATTTCTTCAATTGGCTCAATGGCACCAATTTCATTGTTAACGTGCATACAGCTAACTAAAATTGTTTCCTCATCAAGTGCTTCCTTTAAAGCCTCTAAATCCACAATACCCTCTGAGTTTACAGGGAGGTAAGTTACTCTAAAGCCTTCTTTTTCAAGGAAATTGAAAGGCTCCTTAACTGAGGCATGCTCAACTGAGCTAACAATTAAGTGATTGCCCTTACGCTTATTAGCCATGGCAGTTCCTATAATTGCTGTATTGTTAGATTCTGTTCCACCTGATGTGAAAAGAATCTCTTTATCTAATACCTTAAGGCTCTTAGCAATGATGCTTGCTGCTTCCTTAACGTAGTTTTCAGCCTCCACGCCCTTCAAATGCTTAGCCGATGGGTTACCGTAGTTAACCTGCATGGCCTCAATCATAATCTGCACAACAGGATCTGCTGTACGTGTAGTTGCTGAATTATCTAAATACGCTTCCATTTTTCACACTCCAAATCTCGTAACTATCTAATGTCGCGATTAAATATTTCTTTAAAAATGTCTTTATTCTTCAAAATTATACATAAGCACGCTCATAAGCATAAGGCCTGCAGTTTCAGTTCTAAGAATTCTCTTACCAAGAGTAACAATCTCACAACCTGCCTCAATAGCCCTATCAAGCTCGTCTCTATCAAAGCCGCCTTCAGGACCTATAAAAATGCCCACCTTATCACCAGGCTTTATAGAATTAACCACATCCTTAGTATGTGCCATTCCATCAGCGCATTCGTAAGGAAGTATTAACTTATCAAGCTTTCCAGCTTCTTTTAGTGCCTCTGTAAAAGACATTGGTGATTCCACCTTAGGAATAATGCTTCTTTTACTCTGCTTAGCAGCACTTAAAGAAATCTCATTCCATCGTTTTATTTTATTGTCTGCCTTCTTTTTGTCAAGCTTAACGATGCATCTTTTCATAGATACAGGGTAAAAGCCAGTCATACCGAGTTCGACACATTTTTGAATAATAAGTTCCATCTTATCTTGCTTAGGTAAACCCTGAAAGAGATAAACCTCAATTGGAAGTTCATTAGTCTTCTCACGTTTCTCCTTAATTGTTACCCTTACAAGCTCATCTGAGAGGCTATCAATAAGGCAAGAATAATCAAGATTATCTCCTGTACTAACTAAAACCTCGTCGCCTGTCTTTAGTCGCAGTACATTTTTAATATGATTAACATCTCCGCCAACTATATCAATATAGCCTTCCTCTTCAAATGTGTTCTCATGTTCTGCAAAAAAATGATACATAGTCTACACCAACCTTTAGTTTGCTCTTCTTGCTGTAACATTTACCCATTCACCATCATGGTTAACTTCAACGATTTCAAGGTGAGGATTCTTCTTAAATGCAGTAACAACCTCTTCTTCCTTGCTATCAATGATACCTGATGTAATGAAGTAAGCGCCAACTTTCATATGCTCGTGAATGCATGTTGAGAGAGGTTCAAGTACATCTGCTAAAATGTTAGCGCAGACGATATCGTACTTCTCGTAACCGCAAGCATCCTTAATTGCCTTGTCATCAATAATATTACCTTCAATGACCTCTAACTGGCTGTGAGAAATGTCATTCTGGTCTGCATTTTCATGACTTGCAATAATAGCATTAGGATCAAGATCTGTTCCAAAGGCATGACCTGCGCCATACTTAAGAGCAACTACTGATAAGATACCGCTACCACAGCCTACATCTAAAACTTCGTCCCCTGACTTAACATACTTTTGAAGCTGTCTAATTACAAGACGAGTTGTTTCGTGGGAACCTGTACCAAAGGCAGTTCCTGGATCTATTGAAAGAATAGGATGTCCCTGCATCTCTTCAGTTACCTCTTCCCAAGTTGGCTTAATGTAGAGGTCGCCGATGTTAAAGGTATGCCAGTACTGCTTCCAGTTGTTAATCCAATCCTTATCTTCTGTCTCTGATTCAGTGATTGTACCTTCACCTACATTACAAAAGATACGTAGGCTCTCGATTTCATCCTTAACTTTATCTAAGATTGTATGGTCATCATCCTCTGAGTCAAGATAGAAGTTAACAACTGCGCTTCCATCGTCTTCTGGCAAATCTGGAATAAAATCAACAAACATAGATTTAGCCTCTTCCTTAGTTAACTGAACATTGTCACAGATTTCGATTCCTTCAATTCCAAGTTCTGATAAAGAAGCACTGATTAAATCCACCGCTTCAGTTGTAGTTTTTATTGAATATTTATTCCACTTCATCCTTATTTCTCCATTTCTTTTTATTACATAAAAACTACAAGCCCCAATAAAATCTATTTAAAGTAAATAGTATCAGGGCTTGCATTAAATTAAGCTATCTAATTTTAACCTAAAGATAAGTATATATCAAGTGATTTTAAGCATCCTTTAAGAAGGCTTCATAACACTTAAGAGCTTCCCAAAGGTCAGCCTTTGAAATAATCTCATGTGGAGCATGCATGTTAAGAACTGCAATACCACTATCGATTACGTTCATATCGAGGTTAGCTAAGATGTAAGCGATTGTTCCGCCGCCACCTGCATCTACCTTACCAAGTTCAGCTGTCTGGAAGTTAACCTTGTTATCATCGCAGATCTTTCTAATCTTAGCAACGTACTCTGCTGAAGCATCGTTAGAACCTGACTTACCACGAGCGCCTGTGTACTTATTAAATACAACACCACGGCCAAAGTAAGCTGAATTCTTCTTCTCAAATACTGATGCATAGTTTGGATCAAATGCAGCTGAAACATCAGAGCTTAACATAAATGAGTTAGCAAGTGCTCTTCTAAGCTTAAGATCTGAATAATCTCCGCATCTATCCATAAGTTCAGCGACCATATTTTCAAAGAACTTAGACTGCATACCTGTTGCACCAACAGATCCGATTTCTTCCTTATCAACGAGGATACAAACACCAGTCTTCTTTAAGTTCTGTGAGTTAAATAAAGCGATGAGTGATGGGTAAGAACAAGACTTATCATCATGACCGTAACCCATAATCATTGATCTATCTAAACCGTAATCTCTAGCAGGACCTGCTGGAACCATTGTAAGTTCAGCTGATAAGAAGTCCTCTTCTTCGATATTGTACTTTTCCTTAAGGATATTTAAGATATTCTTCTTAACTAATTCCTTCTCGTCTTCTTCGCCTTCAGCTGGCATGCTACCAACTAAAACATCAAGCTGTTCACCTTCAACAACCTTACTACCCTTCTTTTCCATCTGCTCAGCAGCTAAATGGATAAGTAAGTCAGATACACCAAGAACTGGATCAGATGGATCTTCACCAACAGTAACATCGATTACTGAACCGTCCTTTAATGCAACTACACCGTGAAGTGCAAGAGGTGTTGCTGTCCACTGATACTTCTTAACGCCGCCATAGTAGTGAGTATCAAGTAAAACAAGTTCTGAATCTTCATATAATGGGTTCTGCTTAATATCAAGTCTTGGTGAATCAATATGAGCACCTAAAATATTCATACCATTCTCAATTGGCTCTTCACCGATGTTAAATAACACGATAGCCTTCTTCATATTAACTGCATAAACCTTATCGCCAGCCTTTAAAGTCTTGCCAGCCTTAATAACTTCATTTAAATCTTCATAACCAGCTGCCTTAGCGAGCTTAACAGATTCTGTTACGCACTCTCTTTCTACCTTAGCCTTGCTAATAAACTGTCTGTAATCTTCTGCAAAATCAAAAACAGCTTTCTTAGTAGCAGCATCGTATGTCTTCCAAGCATTAGCTCTTTCCATAATCAATTTCCTCCTAGTTCCAATCCCAAAAAGGATCTAAATGTGTTTTGAAAAATGTAAATGCGTTCAATCAAGCATTCTTGCTTAAATTGAAAGTTATAATCATTAAAAATCATAACGTATACAAGTTTACTATTGAATTTTTAACTTGTAAAGTCAGCTTTTGTATATATTAATTAGTATCTACTAACTAATGTAAGGCAAAACACATCTAATGTCCAATTAAGATTTTCTAAACTAATAAAGAAAATTTACAAAACAAGGTCCACATGACTTATAGTGCCTACAGCCCCACTGCTCTCCTTTAGATAAACGCCAGTCCTTTTAATCTCTGCATTTAAGTTATTCTCACTATCCTTTAAGCTAAACTGACTATTGGCGCTATCAAGATAAATCGCCCCCACATCTGCCTTCTTTAAATCAATAAGCAAATCTCTTCCTTCACTATCCTTTGTCCAAACCTTAAGCTTATTAAATATAGAATCATTTTCATCAATCCAGCCATTGCCATCTTCATCGTATACGTCTAAATCCTTAAAGCCATCCCCTGACTTTGTGCCAAAAAGCTCGGAACCATCGTTAATTACGCCATCGTTATTCTTATCTAATGCTAAAAAGCCCGAACCTTCTCCTGCAAAGGAAATGCTCTCTTCATCCCCATCTGCATCTAAATCAAAGAAAAACTTCTGATCAGAAACACTAGTAATATTGCTATCTAAGTTGATTACAAGAGGATCCATCTTAATGTAGTCCTTAACCTCTAGCATATTAGTCTCTGCCATAAAAGCCCTAGACATGCTAAGTTCTAAGTTAAAGTCAATGGATCTTCCGTCTGCCGTCACCACTTTTCCTGTGCTTGAAAATGTAGTGCTTTCCTGTTCTGAAACAAAACCAGTACTTGCTGTGATTTTCTGCCAGGCTGTGCCATTGCTAACCCCTCTATTTTCAGAAGGGCTAAAAACTTGTCCTGTCACTGAAGTTGAGGATGAAAATGCATTGCTAGAACTAGTGGCAAGTCCTGCTGCCACGTTTTTCTTAGAATTTCCTGAAGGCTTTACATTTTCATAATTACGCAAAAAATCCTTACCTACCTTCTTTCCTGCAAGGGCCGCTAAAATCTCTTTAATCATCTTAATCTTCATATCTAGCTCATCGCTAATCTGATATTGATTAGAATTTTTGTTAGCCTTAAGGATTTTAGCAAGAGAATTAAGATTTCTTGCTTCATTTTCCTCTCTATGCTTCTTTTCGTTTTCTTTCTCCTGTTTTTGGTAACTTAGCATGGCCTCTTTCATGGTCATGCCCTTAGATTCTTTTGATAAGTCAAGAATGGCAATTACTGCCCCTTTAGATGCCGCAACGTCCATACTTACAGACTCCTTAAACTCAAAGGAACTCTCTTCATGTGTTGTGGCAAAAGAAATAACACTGCTTTCAACCTTCATAACGGACTCCTTTCCGTAAACGAGGGTAAATCCATTTACCCAATAAAAAAGTTTCTAGAAAAGCCTAGTAAGACTAATCTAGAAACTATATCGACAGGCTTTAGTAAAAACTTTAGCCCTAAATTATATTTTTTTCATTTCTTATATTTCTTTGTAATCACAATACTATATACTGCCATCACCACAATGGTTTCAAACATAACTCCCACCATCGACAGTATTATAAAGGGATTATTCTTTCCAAACAGAAGTGGTATCCCAAGTAAATTAAATATCAAGCCATAGGCAATAAATAATAATCCTGTTGCTAGGTTATAAGCCTTAACATCTTTAACCTCAAAAGGTTCAGAGTTAGCCCAGAAACCTGCCGGTTTTTTTGAAAATATATCTATTATTCCTAACAACATAATTCCAAAACCAACAATAATCCATATGGTAAATCCAAAAACTGCCCCACTCATAATAATATCCCCCTTTTTTCATAGTAATTACAATCCTAAATAAGCATCAATTCCATTTGCAATACCATCTACAATCTTATTCTGGTAAGCATCTGTGGACATCAAATAGTCCTCATTAGAATTTGTCATATAGCCCATTTCAACAATAGTTACAGGAACCTGACACCAGTTAATTCCACTCATTGTATCAGTCTCCCAAACGTATTCCTTTCTACATCCAGTAGCAGCAACTATTTTCTCTAACACATTTGTTGAAAGTGACTTGCTCTTAGAATAAAGGCTTGCGTTGTATGGATTTGAAGAGGTTTGGCAAATAGTCATAGCCCCATTGGCACTAGAATTAGTCGAACCGTTAGCATGGATTCTAATAAATGCGTCTGCATTTGCATCATTAGCAACCTTTGCTCGCTCGCTATTACTAATATTTACATCATTAGTAGTTCTAACCATAATGACCTCATAGCCACGACTCTCTAACTCAGTTTGAAGCTTTAAAGAAACTTCTAAATTTAGTTCATACTCATAAAGTCCTGTAGAAACTCCACGAGTTCCACTAGAAACCTTGGCTTTCATTTCTGATGCACCAGGTCCTACAGGTTCTAAACTAGAATCGCCTTTAGCTTGGTGACCAGCATCAATAACTACCACGTAGCCATTCGTTGTGCTTTCCTCTTCAGTTGTAGTTTCTTCGACTACATTTTCAGTAACTGATTCTGTCTCTGCCTCAGTAGTTTCAGTAGTCTCATTTGCAGTATTCTTAGTAGAATTCCCGCAACCTAGTAAAATTGATGCAAAAATCACTGGTAAAAATACTAATTTTAAGCTCTTTATCATCTGTAGTTCATTTCCTCCTCGTAAGACACGATTGTATCTTTGTTCTTTAACTCAGTTTCAGTTAACATGTCGTCAGTGAAATCGTTTGGCTCAATTGTGCCTTTATACCATGATTTAGAGTCAAAATAGCTCTGAAGTGCTTCGTCATTGAATTTTCTACCATGTCTTGCGTAAAGCTCGTTTCTTGCAATTCGAAGCTCTTCCTGAGTAAGTCCCACAAGATCTTCCTTTGTAAGTAAACGTGTGTCACTATCTGCAATAACATATTCTGAATTATCAGTAGATTCTGTCTCAGCTTCTGTGCTGCTTTCAGTCTCTTTATCCTTGTTCTTATTGCTCTTTGAACTTGTATTATTATCATCGCTAACTGTAGTTACCTGACTATTAGCACTATCTGACTTATCCTTATTAAAGAAATCCTTTGAGAAAAGTAAAGCAATAACCACTATGAGACATACAATTACAAGTCCCATAACTGTGATTATAATCTTATTATTAGAGCTCTTCTCACCAGTTGGCTTTGGAGTCTTAGCTGGCTTAGGAGCCTTTGCAGCTTTAGCTTTCTTAACTGGAGCTGCTGCCATATTTTGCATTGGATTAGCCTGATATGGTATCTGCTGACCTTGATATGGCATCTGCTGATTTGGCATCTGCTGGCCCTGGTATGGCATCTGCTGATTTGGCATCTGCTGACCCTGGTATGGCATCTGCTGATTTGGCATCTGATTTACTGGCGCATCCATCATCGGTGCCTGATTTTTAGTTTCTACAGCCTCACCCTCACCTGTAGAATTCATGTTAGTGTCTGTCATTTCCATAATCTTATCAGCTAAACCGCCAATATCTTCTGTGTTCATATTATCAACAGGAGCTTCATTAACTGAAGCCTGCTGAATAATTTCAGGAGCTTCGTTAACTGAAGCCGACTGACTCATATCAGGAGCTTCGTTAACTGGAGTCGACTGATTCATATCAGGAGTTTCGTTAACTCCTTGTGAAACATTTGTCATTCCAAGCGGCTGATTATCTACTCTTTTTACCGGAGTGCCACATTTAGGACAAAATTTGGCAGTATCTGGCAATTGGTTTCCACATTTTCTGCAAAACATAATTTGCACCTCCAAAATATTCATTGTTGTTTAACTCAAACTTACTTGATTATACTTTCATTTTAAAAATTTCTCAAGTAATAATGAATATAATCTATTTTTCTCGTCACTATCTATCTCCTATAAATGAGAAAAAGGCAAGCCCTAAGGCTTGCCCACAAATCTCATTATGTCTTTATTTGTAAAGCGGACATTCGGAATCCGCTTCGCTACTTCCTCATGAACGCAGTGGCACTTTGTGCCACCTGTCAGAAGGGGCTTTAACCCCTTCTGACACTAGTAAGCTTTATACCCCCGCTTAAAGCTTACGCTTTTAAAGCGAGGGATTGCTTACACTGCGTTCAATTTCTCCAGTCCAATCAATGATGCCACCAAACTCAATTATATTAGTGTAACCAATTCTAGCTAGCTTACTTGAAGCTTGCTTACTACGATTACCGCTTCTACAATACACATAAACTGTCTTATTTAGATCCTCTAAACCAGCAATTGTGTTTGTAGTTATATTTTCATTGGCATAATTAATAGCTCCTGGAATGTGACCAGCTGCGTATTCTTCAGGACGTCTAACATCAAGAATCACATAATCTCCTGGCTGGCTAAAAATTTCCTTTGCTTCCTGCATTGTAATTGACTTGTAACTTACCATATCTTCTCCTTCCGTAACACTGGAAGAACTAGCATTATTGCTTGTGTCACCTGATAGTATGCTGCTTAACGCAAATGCGACTAAACACAAAACAATCAAAGCGGCAATAATCACAAAAATCCTACTCTTCATACATCTACTCCTTACGATTCGTTAACAAGCTTACCAGTTATATGCTCAGGCACTAGCTCTAAGCACTGTACCCTTGAGAATGCAGCCTTCATTTCTTTTTCAAGATATTCATTGTCATCTGTAAATTTCTTTACAAGCTCTGTGCAAATCTTTCTAGCAGTTTCTTCATCCTCCACAAGTCTGATTTTTCCAAAAACAATAACGCTCTTTATATTAAGGGCCCAATCGCCTTCTTTTCTATAGCCCTCATCGTAGACGCAAAAGCTTGCCTTATCATAAGCCTTAATTGAATCAATCTTGTGACCTTCCTTAGCTCCATGAAAATATATCTTCCCATCCTCTTCACAGTACCACTGGTTAATGGGCAAACCATACGGATAACCATCCTCACCAATAAGGGATAGTACACCGCGCTTTGCATTTTTTAGCACCTCAATGCACTGTTCATCTGTAATCTGTTGCTTAAATCTTCTCATCTTTCTAAACATAGTACACCTTAATCCTTTGCTAATAATTTTAATCCTGCAATTCCAACTACAATTAAAATAACACATATAACCTGTGGAACTGACAATTTCTCATTAAAAAGAAAAATCCCAAGCAGCGTAGTACCCACGATTCCCATGCCTGTCCACATAGCATAAGCTGTTCCCAAAGGAAGCTGCCTAAGTGCGATCGACAAAAACACAGCACTGGCTATATATCCCACACCGGTAATAATTGATGGGATAAGCACAGAAAATCCGTTAGACATTTTCATTGTTACCGCCCATGTTATTTCAAGAGCTCCTGCAATAAACAGATAGATCCATTTCATTAGAAAACCTCCATATAATTGCTATTTAAAATCCTATCGCTGAGCACTTTCAATTCTCTGACTCACTTCTTCAGCTGTAGGCATCCCGCCCTGGGCTCCCATTTTCTCAATTGATAATCCGGCTGCTGTATTTGCATAGATAAGTGCATCTTTTATATTGTCACCGGCGCAGATTCTTACTGCAAATGCACCATTCAAAGTATCGCCTGCTCCGGTTGTATCCACAACATTTGATTTTATACTTGGAATGCTTACTACTTCACTATTCTTAAGACAGACAGCAACTCCCCTGCTCCCTTTTGTGATTATCAGCTTTTCAGGGTACTCTTTAAGAAGTGCCTCTTCAGACTCCTTTTCGCCAAATATCAGTGATGCTTCATGTTCATTTGGCGTCATATATGTAACCTTTTCAATTATATCTACAGGTACTGTTGCCGCAGGTGCCGGATTGAGTACAGTAGGAATTCCTGCTTCATTACACAGCTCAATGACATAATGAACAGCATCAAGCGGTATTTCATGTTGAAGGACAACCATATCATGCCCAAGCAGCTCATCCTTTATGGAATCAATATAATCTTTGTCAGCACAACTGTTAGCTCCGGCAACAACAACTATCGTGTTATCTCTTTCACCCAATGTAATAATTGCAATGCCTGTAGGAACGCCCTCCACAGTTTTAATATGGTCCGTGTTTATATTATTGTTCCTTAAGTTTTCAACAAGATTACGACCATTCTCATCATTCCCCACGCATCCAAACATCGAGATCTGCGCTCCCAGTCTCGCCATAGCCACTGCCTGATTAGCGCCTTTTCCTCCCGGAATGTACTGTAAATCTGATCCCTTTACGGTCTCGCCTCTTAATGGAATACGTTCTGCCAAAACAGTCTGATCCATGTTGATACTGCCAACTACTGCAATCTTCACAGATACTCCCCCTTTATTTCATACTCCAAATTCAACTGTTCCGTCTTCTATACGGTATATCGCACCAATTACTTTTAATCCATGTTCTTCGTCCTTCTGGATTTCCAGGCTTGATTCTATGATACTAACACTCTGGCGCACATTGAGAACCGCAGCTTTGTAATCATCCTGCTCATCGCCGATAGCCTGTTTTATCTCATCAGTGATGAATTTAATAAATCCGCTTGGATCATGCTTTATTGCCGCAGTCACAGCCCCACACTGAGTATGTCCCAGAACAACTATAAGGTTCGTTCCCAGGTGTCCGGCAGCATACTCAATACTGCCAAGCTGGTGGTCATCAATCACATTTCCAGCAACACGGATGGTGAACAGGTCTCCCATTGCAGCATGGAAGATCCTCTCCGGGATTACTCTTGAGTCCGAACAGCTTACCACAATCGCATAGGGTTTCTGGCCGTTCTTTGCAAAATGCTCTAGAAGTGCCGATGATATATCAGCCTTAAATGTGTCTGTTGATACATACTGCGCATTTCCTTCTTTAAGTCTTCTGATTGCCTCTTCTGCAGATATCACGCCTATTCTCTCCTCGTATGCATATCCATCATCTGTACATCTATAGATATCAGTATACAACAAAATCGCTGAGCACTTCAGGCCTTTACGTATTTATGACGCCAGAAGCTCGCTTATCTTATCACCTATCCTCTCCAGTCAGGAACCACTCGCCCAAGCACAATGTATGCAATAATAACAGCGTTCAAGATAAATCCTAATCGGATAATCCATCCTGAGATGACTGAACTCAACTCCCCAAAGCAGATTCTCATAGACTACGTTGCGCTCTGTTCAGAGGAAGAACTAAAATTCACAAAGCCACTAATAGAAGCTTTTGTCGAAGCAAAAAACACATAAAAAAGGCGATCCATGAATCATCGTCCACAGACCGCCTTTGCCGAGTACTATTTATGTAAAGAGCTTTCTTCCAGCCCAGATACAGATGCAAGCACCTACTGTCGAAACAATAAGGCTGCCAATCATTCCTGTAGCAGTAAATCCGAGAAGCTTAAACACAAGGCCTCCAACAAATCCACCGCCGATACCAAGAAGTATATTCTTGATAGTTCCTGACTTTTCACTCATAAGCTTGCTGGCAATGAATCCAGCGATTGCACCAAGTATAAGACCCCAAATAATTCCCATGTTTTTTCCCTCCATCTTTTCTTTAAGTTAAACAGTTTCTCTTCTAAGCAAATATACGATTCCCAAAATTACAAGAATCGGAAGTGCTACCCTTACAAGTCCACCAACTATTGCAACTATAATAACCGGAACGAACGCTATCACCATAATGAACTTCATCATGTTCCAAGTCATCCTGAATGCAAAGCCTGCGAGTTTTCCAAATAATCCAAAGAATAAAATCAGAAATAATAATGTCATCATAATTCATCATCCTTTCCACACAACAACACCATCATTATTAACTGCATCTTTCTCAACCATGTTCTTTTATTTATCTGGTTGATGATATCATTATATTTGAGACAATATTACAAATATATATCAATGTTTGCGTCTGGAAATGATATATTCCGCATTTTTAGCAAATTATGTTAGTCGCGCGTCTGCCTGATACAAAAAATAAGCAAAGGTATCCTAAACTAAAGCACCTTTGCTTTTTATTACGTTCTTTCTATATTCTTGTAGATTTCCTCTACCTGCGCCTTAGTAAGTCTTTCTAAATGCATATAAACTCCTTTCGCAATTTCGTTTCTCTTATTATCTCTCAATTCGCACACTTATGGTACTACCAATTATTTTCTCCACATGAAAAGAGTCCCTATCTATGCCAGATAAGGACTCATCCTAAAACATTCTCTACTCTTGTATAAACAAAAAACTCAAAGGTTTTCCATAAAAATCATTGGATGGGCTGTACAAAACGGTGTTTCTTTCATATAAAGTCCAAGTGTCTCATCATTGTCATCCATGAGAACTACTAACTTGGGATCTATATCAGGAAACAGCTCTTTTACCTTGTCCATGACAATCTGGGGCTTCTTGCTTGCATCCAGCGTGTAGAAGCAGTGAGACGCCGGGATGCCGTACAGCCTTTCCACCATCTCAGACTTCCATGCCTCATGTCCGTGCGGCTCCCTTGATATACAGAAAATCCTGTCCGTGCCATGTTCCTGAATGTATCTGAATATTGGTTCAAGTCTCTTACAGTCAGCATATATGTTTACATCCCTAAACTCCGGAGTAAAATCAAGTTCATGATGAGCATGGTATTCTCCGTAGGAATAGCTGGTAAGGCA
>JAEEGH010002232.1_pt1 | contig 52633 bp, 59 predicted proteins | sample 9134181 | NCBI WGS metagenome assembly JAEEGH01 (sample SAMN16246544, study PRJNA631951) | gut metagenome | biome: gut microbiome; feature: rumen; material: DP-attached | host: Bos | place: Iran: Karaj | collected 2018-10 | reverse complement strand
TCTTTCCTGTAATTTGACAAATCTTAGACATTTCTATCTACCTTTTTACTTGTGATTTACACTTACTTATTCCAAACAGCGTGCAAAATTACACATTTTTATTGGAAATCAGATAATTACGCGCGTGAAAAATCAAAGAATTAATGATTTTTAACCTTCTCGGACCACTTTGGGTGCATCTTCGTCCTTCAGGAAGCCCAAAAACATCTCCATGGCGCGATTTGTAGCGATGGCCAGATTGATGTCGCGACCGTAGTCTTCTTCCAGCTTCATGGTCACTACTCTCTCCTTGTTTCCGCATGCCAGCCAGATGGTGCCCACGGGTATCTCTTTGGTACCTCCGGTAGGTCCGGCAAAACCTGTGGCGGCGATGGCGTAATCGGTGTTAAGTGTGGTGCAGGCGCCCTTTACCATAGCTATTGCAACTTCCTCACACACAGCGGTTTTCTCCTCGAGCAGCTTTCCGTCTACTCCCAGCAGACTCATCTTTACCTCGTCGATGTATGAGATGATGCCACCCTTGAAGTATTTTGATGCGCCTGGCACGGCGATGATAGCCTCGGCTATGCGTCCGCCAGTGCAACTTTCGGCAGTACTTACAGTCTTTTCTGTCTCCCAGAGGATCTCGCTCACCTCTCTACTTGTTATCTTACTCTCAAAATCCATATCTAGTTATTATTTAAATGTTACTTTACTGAATGCAGGTGCGTTGATGTCGCAGAACTGCTTGTCCTGATACTTGTAGTAGCCCACTATGCCTATCATGGCAGCATTGTCGGTGGTATAGCTGAACTTAGGTATGTAGATAGTCCAACCGTAGCGCTTCTCGGCATCGTAGAATGCATTGCGCAGTCCGTTGTTGGCACTCACACCTCCGGCCACAGCCACATGCTTTATGCCGGTCTGCTTTACGGCCTTCTTCAACTTCTTCATCAGTATGTCTACGATGGTCCACTCCAGCGATGCTGCTATGTCCTCCCTGTGCTTCTCGATGAAGTCGGGATCCTCGGCCACCCACTTCTGCATCGAGTACAGAAATGATGTCTTAAGTCCCGAGAAACTGTAGTCCAGTCCGGGTATGTTAGGCTCGGCAAACTGGTAGGCCTTGGGGTTACCCTGTCGGGCCAGTCGGTCGATGATAGGTCCACCGGGATAGCCCAGTCCCATCACCTTCGAGCACTTGTCGATAGCCTCGCCGGCAGCGTCGTCGATGGTCTGACCGAGCACCTCCATATCGTTGTAGGCATTCACCTTTACTATCTGCGAGTTTCCTCCCGATACCAGCAGGCAGAGGAATGGCAGTGGCGGCTGATGCTGATCGTCCTCGCTCTCGCGGATAAAGTGCGCCATCACGTGTCCCTGCAGATGATTCACGTCTATCATAGGTATGCCCAGCGAGCGGGCAAATCCCTTGGCAAAGCTCACTCCCACCAGCAGCGATCCCATCAGACCAGGACCGCGTGTAAATGCTATGGCCGTAAGCTGCTCCTTGGTTATACCAGCCTTCTTTATGGCCTGATCTACCACTGGCACCACGTTTTGCTGGTGGGCTCTCGATGCCAACTCGGGCACCACTCCACCGTAAGCCTCGTGCACAGCCTGCGAAGCCGTAACGTTCGACAGCAGCACACCGTTCTTAAGCACTGCAGCCGACGTGTCGTCGCAACTCGACTCTATACCTAATATATATATATCACTCATTAGTACGTAAGTATTTCCACTCCATGTTCTGTCATCACCAGCGTGTGTTCCCACTGTGCGCTGGGCTGCTCGTCTTCTGTTATCACCTCCCATCCGTATGGATCGTCGGCATCAATAAACACCTTCCATGTGCCCATGTTTATCATAGGCTCGATGGTGAACACCATGCCAGGCACCAGCAGCATGCCTGTGCCGCGATGTCCGTAGTGGTTCACGTCGGGCTCCTCGTGGAATTTCAGTCCCACGCCGTGTCCAGCCAGATCGCGCACTATGCCGTAGCCGTAAGGCTTGCAGTGCTTCTCGATGGCATGACCTATGTCGCCCACAAAGCTGTAGGGCTTGGCTGCCTCCATACCTATCTCCAGACACTCCTTGGCCACGCGCACCAGCTGCTCCTTCTCGGGGCTGGTCTTGCCGATGATAAACATACGGCTGGCGTCAGCATAATATCCGTCGAGGATTGTGGTAAAGTCTACGTTCACTATGTCGCCCTCCTCAAGCACATCCTCCTCCTTAGGTATGCCGTGGCACACCACCTCATTTATCGATGTGCATACGCTCATGGGGAATCCCTCGTAATTGAGGCAGGCCGGTATGGCCCCGTTTTCCTCGCACACTCGGCGACATATCTGGTCAATCTCCAGTGTGTTCATACCGGCATGTATCTCGGCAGCCACTGCGTCGAGCACAGCGGTATTTACCACACCCGCCTTGCGGATGCCTTCTATCTGTTCAGGGGTTTTAATTAATTCACGTGTTGGCACCAGTTTGCCTTTGTTCTCCCAGTACATGATGGTCTTGTCCATCTCTGTGGGCTCCTGTCCTGGCAGGCAATGCCATCTTTTTTTCTTCTTAAACGTGCTCATTTCACCTTATTATATATACGTATCGGGCTGCAAAGGTACTGCAATTATATCGAAACACAAAATAATTTGCGATTTTTTTGCAAAAAGGCAGGGAGCTCGCGCCCCCCGCCCGCTAAATATCAGCCCTGCACAGCTCCCATCCTCGCATCATGGCGAAGTAGTCCAGACTCTCTGTGCCGCTTTCCTGAATAGCCATCGCCACGCCCACCATCATCCATCGCGCAGGCCGTTCGCTTGGTATGCCGATGGGCTCGTCGGGGCCGATGCCGGTGAGCCGGCTCACGTTAGCGATGTACGCCTTGGTATTGTTCTCGACGGCCGGCGCCCACTTGGTCACGATGGCCCTGATGGTGAATAGTCGGTACTTGTGATAGTAGGTACGTGTTAGCAGCCAGAAGGCCGCGCGCCACCCCCACTCCAGCGATTCAAACTGGCAGAACTGTGCATCGCTCTGCACCGCCCTCATGCCCTTCCACTTATCCTTACTTCGTCGGATGTTCAGCGGATTGTTGTTACGAATTCCTCTTGGTATGCTCATAATTTATAAAATTTAAAACTAAACGGGTGAACGGGAAAACGGGTAAACGCTAAAGCATGATGTTTCCCGTCTTGCGATACATCGACTTTACCTTGCCACCATCCTTAAAGTCGCCCGTCTTCACGGCCAGATGGTCGGCTATCAGTATTCGGGCTCGTCCGCGGGCCGACGATTCGCCCTCCAGACCGAAGCAGCGCATGATGTCTTCGGCAGTAAACTCCTCGGGCAGTCGGTTGTAAGCATCGATGGTCTTCTGACGGCGGCGCAGATTAACTGATGCCTCCTTCAGCTTGTTGTCGAAATAGTTCTCGGCCATAGCACCGAAGTAGTGACGCTGACAGGCGTACTGGATGTTCACTATCAGCTCGGCCAGTTGCCAGTCGATTTCGTCGGTCTCGAAATCGCCACACCACAGCTCGCCATCCTGATGCAACTCGCCCCAGTGGCGCATCATGATAAACGGGGCGGCAAAGTTCAGTCCGTGATAGGCACAACGCTTTAGTAGCATCTCGTCGGCCTTCGAGTCGTTCTCCTCGGCGTCGGCCATGCGGCGGGCTGTCCAGTCGTACAGTTCGTCCACTATCTTATCAAGCGGCAGTATGCCCTTGGTGCGATCCAGCTTCTTAGCCCATTCACGCAGTCGGTTGTCGCTCTCGTAGTCCACAGTCACCTCTCGTGTCATCATCTTGAAGTTGGTGGCTGGCAGTGGTATGCAGGTTAGTCGGGTGGCCAGACCCGAGCCGAAGTTCTGCTCGTTCACCTTCTTCTTCAGTGCGATAGGCGTGCCGGTGTAGATAAAGTTCCAGGTCACGAAGAAGTCCTGCAGCACAGAGTCGTTGTTAGAGTACGCCTGACCATCCTCTTCATTGTGGAAAGCCTTGAGTTCCAGCGACATCTTGTCGATCCACGATCCGCCCTTCTGCACCGATACAGTATTGTCAAGCTCGGTGTCGAAGGTAAGCATGTGCAGCTGCATTGGCTCTCCATCCACCTCCTCCACGCTGTTCACCATGTCCTGTATAAACTGTGCGTTCGAGGTTCGCGCCGGATGTATGCGCACCGTCACCTTAGGCTTCTTGGGCTTCTCCTTGTTGGCGCCCTTGGTGCGCATCTGCTCGCGATAGGCATTGATAGCATCCCTGCCCACCTTATCGGCCTCTATTATGGGCTGCGCCAGCAACTTGTACAGACGTGTAGCAAACGACTTTCCGCTGGCAGGGTCGCCGATGATAAAGGTAGAGTTGTTAAGTCGGCGCAGCTCCTCGGGGCGATGATAGAATCGGTAGGTGCAGCGTGTCATCAGCGTCATCATCAGTCCACCGCCCACGAACATTGCTGCCGGATACTGGTTCGCCTTCAGCCCCTTGCATATATCCTTAAGCGCAGGGAAGTATTCGGCCAGCGCCTCTATCTGCTCGCCCCAATCCCACAGCCAACGGTCCATATCATCATCCTTCAGGCCCGTTTGCGCTTGATTCTTCGTGATCGCTTGAAACGTGCTACCCGTGGCCTTCTGTATCGCTTCGAGCATCGCCTTGCTAGGCATACTGCCGGCGTACTTCTTCTCCTTCTGCGCCACGCACTCAGCGGCACTGGCCACTGTTTGGGCCACATTCTCATTGCGCTCCTGGATGATTTGCTGCACCCACGATTGTGCCTCGACAATCTGCTGCACTTGAGCTCGGTCGCCGTCCAGCATAAGCAGCAGGTCGGTGGCCAACTTGAGCGATTCTGTGTGACGGTTGCTGTCTTCGCGGCATGGCAACTTGTCGCCATAGCGCTCATCAATAATATGCTGTATATCATATCCACGCCACTTTATTTCATCCTGAATCCCTGCTGGTAGGCTCGCTGCTGCGCACTGCGCTGGCTGCGGGTTAACTTCACTCTCACTCTGCGAATGACCGTCTCTGTATAGAGCATCATATCGCTCACCATACTCCTTGTTTTCATACGTAAATATCTCCTTGTCAATATATAAAATTTCTGATTCCTTACAAACAAAACTCATTCTTGAAGAGTCCTTACATGAGGCATCTACCACCACATCCTCGCCCAGTATCTTGGCCATCTTGTACTGATTGTCGATAAGGTTTCCCCACTCCAGTCGGGCCTTGAATACTAGCTTCAGCCCCTTGCCACTGGGCGTGATGTAGATAAGCAGCATGCCTAGCGACTTCCAGTCGAGGCCACGTTCCACCCAGCCTTGATACAGGGTTAGCGGATTGTCGATGTGGTCCAGATCCATAACCACCAGGCCGTTCAGACGGCTGGCCTTCTGCTTACGCCAAGCCCCAGTCCGCCCCTTGGCCGACGTCGTATCGTCGAATGTGGCCTGAAAGATAAATGCGGGCAACTTGCGCTTGTAGCTTGCATCGCCAGTGGCGCGATACTGGTCGATGCTGTCGTTCCACTTGGTAGCCCTGACGAGCGCATAAAACTGCGCTTCGTCCACTGGCTGTGTCGGGTTACTGAAATTCTTCTGATAACAAAACATATTTATATTATAGTGTAAACTTTATTCATTTAACAAAACTCTATCAACTCTCGGTCTATCAGTGCATCCTTAGCCTCCTTTGTTTCGCGGTCAATCACCGCCATCACTCGGGCCATGCCCAGATCCTTGGGAATGCTCTCATACACCTTTATGCGCTGTCGGCTCTCCTTCACCCAGCCGTGCTCCAGTCGGCGCAGCAACTTGTTCACACACTTGGTTCGGGGCTGTCGGTTGTAGGCCTTAAATACTATTCGGCCGGTCCACTCGTCGCGGTGCAGCGAGCCTGCCACATACTTACCATCCACCAGGCGCTCTATCACCTCCATGTTAATCTCAATATACTTCTTCATACTGTCTTTGGTTTTAAATTAAAGGAACATAAATCTGGGAAGCTTCGACTTAGCCAGTGCATCTGACATTACCCATCGGCGGCACCTGAACTTCTTCTCCACCTTAAGCTGCATCGTGATGCAGATTCGGGTGCCATCCTCGTCGATCATCTTGTGTTGGCACGAGGCGCAACACTGCTTGATTCTGTACTTATTCATATCGCATATCAGTATTTTTTTAATTGCCGCGCTGTCCAAACGGGCTTCTATAACACTGCTGCATGGCAGGGCGGCGAAAACCCCAATTACCGCCGACATTTAGACGAAATAAAAGTCCGTAAACATCTTTATTACAAGCGTTTGCGGACTAAACACACTATTAATAAACGATCTCTTTTCAGCGTCGCAATTTACACAAGTTTTCGCCTATTCTTCCATCATTTGCCTAATCTCATCGAGGCTACAACCTGGGTCTAGCAGACTGACCATACAACTGATAGTCGGATCCTGGCATTTCGATGCGTGCGACTTTCGCAGGCGGTCACAACCAAACTCCTGCCTGCGCTGCTTATACCAGAAGTGGGCATTAACCATCACCCACAGCGTGTGCTTATCGGGCAACGATACCAGATGACGCTCGTTAACCAATCTGCGAAACAGTTCTGCCAGCGTGTAGGCACTACCCCGCCAGATGATGCGCTGATGCACCTCGCCACCCGAAAACATATCGACAAACATCTGCACATCTGTCGAGTCATCTATCCATCCCAGAGCCTTCAGACCCTGACATAACATCACCAGGCGCACCTTGTCGCCTTGATACACAAAAGACTTTGTGATAGGCGTGCCCGCCAGCTTTGGCCGGCCGCCACTACATGTATTTTTCCTTCTGATTTTCTCGCCCACTATCTCCACCTGCTTATACAGTCGTAGTGAGCCCACAAACTGCTCATACACAGAGCTATCTACACGAATGGTAATTTCTGTAGTTGTCGTCATTTTTCCGAATACATTTGTGAGGATGTATGGAGGTTTGCGCGCATTTCATACCATGGTAACTCTCACAAATCCCGGATTCTACTTTATTTTATTATTCGAATAGTGTACCCTCGTAGTAAGCCAACTCGCTCTCAAAGAGTTCCTCCACCTCAATCCCTTCGCACGTAGCCACATCCTTAAGCGTGGCCCACGCCATGGCCAGTGCACACGTAGCAGCACCCATTCCACGGGGCGTGGTGGCCACCTGTGCCATCAGGTTAATCATACTCTCGCTCAGCGCACTGCCCATCAGCAGCAGTTCCTGCGCATCGCGGTTCATTACTCTCTTCATACCCTTGCCAGCCTTGCTGGTCTTCTTTACATTTCTTTTCTTCATAATCATAATTGCTTTGAAATCGGCTGCAAAGGTATGGCAAATAATCGGGATACAGGCCGCAAAACACGAAACACGGTATACAGCGGTATTTCTGCTTTTCCGCAGTTACGATCGGCTTTTCCGCAAGCACCGCTATAGTTTTCCGCAGCACTTCTGGTTATGTAGACAGCATGCCTGCACTTTTTCCGCGGAAGAATTGCACTGCTGCGGAAAAACATCCGTATTTTCCGCGCGCACCGCGGAATAGACGCAAAAAAAATGGATGAATCCCCATAGGAATCCATCCACTATATTTCAGGCTAAACGGAAAAAACTACGCCACTTCGTTTGATTTCGTCAAACGTTTGGCAAACGATGAGCATTCATCAGCGTCAGTGATGCCCATCTCTTTGCGCTCCTTTCGCGCTTTGCAGATAGTGCTCCAGTCCAACTTCTTTAATCTGCCACGATAGGTGGTACAGAAATACGTCTCATACAGATTCTTCTCCATTTCCTCGGGCACTCCGCACCATTTCAAAAACTCTACCATCATAGCGCCATTAAGTTTGCCCTTCTGCCCTTCGGCACCATCCAGGCAGTCTATCATACCTATCACACGTCTAACCTCCAGTGCCTTATCGTGATCGTTAGGCCATATGCGTGCCTCATCATCGGTCAGCCCGTCATTGCGACCTTTGCGCACAGCATCTACCAGCACCGACATTCTGAACTCTTCCGACCCAAACTTATGATAGTTCTCCTTTACATACGTGTTCAGCGACTTGGCATTCTTCTTTCTTTTCAGCATCTCGGTCTCGGGCAGCACCGTAGTGCCGAATGCGTTCGAAAAATCCTTCACGCTAGCCAAGGCCTTCTCTCGGCATTCGCGATATATAGCCAGACACATCTTCTCATCTTGTCTTACGGCCATCTCCGTATGTATCATTCGGCGGCACAGCACCAGTGTCGACACGATTGTGGTAAAGAATGTCTTCAGGTCTTCGTACAGCACGGTCACAGCCTCATCGTATGTGGTTACCCCAAACAGGTCGCGCTGGCATGCACCAAACGAGAGGACCGAGCGCCTGAATATCGAGGGCTGGTCGGCCATGGGCTTGCGCACTATCGGACAAGTACGCTTAAACACCTTGCGCGAGGCACAGATAGTGCTGCGAATATGATTAAACAGCCGTTGTGCCGTCTCGAAACATTTATTATTATCGGTGGCATATTCCTGTATAAACGTCTCCGAGAATCGGTTCAGCGCCAGCACTTCGCGATTCATCTTGGCCTGATACTCACGCACCATCAGTATGGTCTGCTGGATATCATAAGAGGTATGACGTCGCACACTGAGACTCGCCAGAAAACGATCCTCCTCAAACTGCTCAACTGCATCGATAATCTCCTGCAGCCCATCTTCAGTCTTATCTACTATAGTTTTATATCTCATTGTTATTGTTATACATTAAATATTGGTTGCCCCTCTTGAAAAGGGCATGCAAAATTACTAAATAATCCTGAGACTCCAGTCAGCCATCAGTGATTTTAGCAATATTTAGGGAAACTAATTTTGGGGTATGAGTTTTCTATATTTGTGTCCCGTTGTGGCGTTTTGCCGTTTTGCCGTTTATTTTCGCAAAACGGGTGTTAGTCAATATACTTTGCGCTGTTTGTTTACTTTATTATATATTATAATATATTATAAAGTAATAGTAAAATATGCAAGATCAGTCCTGCTCTCATCATTTTGCAAACAAAACGGGTGAACGGGAAAACGGGTTGTCCGTAACACACCCGCCTCGTAGGTTACGGATATCCATGCCTTATGTTACGGACACGCCTATTTTTAACACTTCAGGATTATTTGCGCCATAGTTTGGATATGTGCCAAATTCTTCGTACCTTTGCAGAGTCAATCATGAGAGACAAGCGAGAGTAAATAACCTTAGTAATTAACCAACAAAACATTTAGAAGCATTATGGCAAAGATTTTGTATGAAGTAAAGCAGAACAAGGCCGACAAGTCTAAGGCCTATGGCAAGTGGTTCGGCTACGTAAAGAGCCTGGAGACTATGAACACCCGCAAGCTGGCCAAGCACATCAGCGAGCACGGCTCAGTCTACACCCAAGACGTGGTATTCGGAGTGCTCGAGAAGTTCCGCAGTTGTCTTGTAGAGATGCTGCTCGACTCTAAGAAGGTGAAGATCGATGGCCTCGGCACGTTCTACTGCACCATCGAGAACCAGAAGGGCGGCGCCGACAAGAAGGAGAAGTTCAACGTGAACACCCACCTGAAGGCCCTCCATATCCGATTCATGCCCGAGCAGGAGCAGGAGATGAACATCTCCAGTCGCGAGTTCCTTAAGCAGGCAGATTTCATCAATGTGGAGAACCTGTTGAATGGCGACGATTCGACCGAGAATGGTGGCAGCCAGAGCAACCAGAGTGGCAGCACCGGCGGTAGTGGCAACACCCGCGTAGACGACGACAACAGCGGTATGGACCAGAACTAAAAATTAATTAGACTATGACAAAGAAGGAAACCATCAAGTTTATCGTGCAGATCATTGCATCTGTGGCCACGGCCATCGTCACCGCCCTAGGCGCCACCAGCTGCGTCGGAGCGTAACCGAAAAGAAAGGAAGAGAAGCCCACCCCAAGCCTCTCTTCCTCATTTTTTTAGCCAAATACTTGCAAAATTCAAATATTCTATTTACCTTTGCGCTATAAATATACATGTAATTATTCTGTTTTAATGACATAATTAAGAATTGCATATGAAAGCTGTAATTGGATTGTCAGGTTGTGAGGATTCTGGTAAAACCACAACATTGGTTTTACTAGCAAAGAAATTAGCCTCTGATGGCAAAACTCCTACCGTAATAAAAAATATAGAGGACGCTATTGACAGTTATGCAAATCCAGACATCGAAATAGTTATTCCTTACAGAGGAATGAATATTTATCTGGCTTCGAGAGCAGACAATCTTGAAGGAATTGAATGCGATATTGCATTTTTTGAGCAAAAGGATGAAGGCTGGGATGATATTTGGATTTTGACCGAAAACAGTATCTCAAGATTAGATAAGAAATTTTTAAAAAAGTATCCCCCAGATATTTGTGTGGCAGCATGCCGGTCTAGAGGTATTACATGCAGCAAGCTTCGTGAGTTTACGCTTCGTGCAAAACCACATTATCCTATTGAGTTGATTGTGAGAAAAAACAATATAACAGAAGATCCCAATCTTATAGCAGAGTATTTAAAAACAATAATTTCAAATTTATAATCAAAGTGTTATGAAACATTTTTTATTATCAGCAATGATTTTGATATCATCACAATGTTTTGGTCAGGATATTAAAGTAGAGAATCAAGATGGAGTCTTGATAGGTTATAATATAACCAGCGATGACGAAGTAGAAGTAACACTGGTAGGTAGTCAAGCGGGGTCTGGCTTTGGTATATATCGCGACACGGTAAATATCCCAGAAAGTATAGTATATAATTATAAGACATATAGAGTTACAGCTATTAAAAGAGGAGCTTTCGAAGATTGCCACGACTTACTTTCAGTTTCTATTCCCAACAGCGTAACAAACATTGGTAAGTATGCTTTTTCTCACTGCAAAAAACTACATACAATCACTTTTGGAAGTGGCGTTACAATAATTGACGAATATGCATTCAATGGTTGTGATAAATTGAAGAAAGTCATAATTCATGACCTCAATGCGTTCTTAAAGATAGAAGTCAAAGGTCCAAATTTCATTTCATCGGGTCACCACCTATACCTAGATGAGAAAGAAGTGACAGATCTTGTAATTCCCGAAGGAATAACTTCTATTAATAGTGAGATATTAGGTGGATGTATATTTTCTTCAATAACCATTCCCAGTAGCTTGGTAGATTGTACTTTTCTATACGGCAATATTTCTTTAAAAGTATTAGATTCTATATTTGTAAAAAGCGAGAATCCTACTTATGATTCACGCGAAAACTGTAATGCCATTATTGAGACTGCGAGCAATACTCTTTTGCTCGGGTGTACTAATACTGTCATTCCTAACAGTGTAACATCTATTGGGAAAAGAGCATTTAATTCCAGTAAAATAGTTAACATTACAATTCCAAATAGTGTGTCTCAAATAGGATCTGGAGCTTTCGTTGGGTGTACAGAATTAAAGTCAATATCACTCCCTATGGGTTTAGCGACGATAGAAGCATCAACATTTTGGGGGTGTGGAGGACTATCCACCATTAGCATTCCTAACAGTGTAAAGGCAATAGGTGACAATGCATTTCGTTATTGTAAAGGACTTACTACTATTACAATTCCTAACAGTGTGGTATCTATCGGCGAATCAGCTTTTCAGGACTGTGAATCATTAAGATCTGCAACAATGGGAAGTGGCATAACTTCAATAGGCAAAGCTGCATTTAAGGATTGTACAAGTCTAGAAAAAGTAATTGTTCCTGATATAACCACATGGTGCAATATAAAATTTGAAGATTATAGTGCAAATCCCTTATATTGTGCAAGACACTTATTAATAGAAGAAAAAGAAATAGAGGATCTGGAGATTCCAGACGAGGTTTCTAACATTAACAACTGGGCATTTTTAAATTGTATCGGATTAAAAACTGTAACTTTGCCTAATAGTTTGAAATCGATTGGCGAATTCTCTTTTGGTGAAATTGAATTATCAAAAGTTGTTTCTAAAATAGAAACACCATTTGCAATAACATCTGATGTTTTTTCATCAAGTACTTTTCAGAATGCCCAATTATTAGTTCCTGCCGAATCTATTGATATTTATAAGACAACAGATGGTTGGAAATTATTCTCTAACATCGAATTAATAAATACAGGTTTGAATTCATTAATAGAATCTAATATTCAAATTTCGTGTTATGGAGGGTTAATAACAATTGAGGGAGCTGAAGCTGGTGTAGACATTGAGATTTACAGTTCAAGTGGCTCTAAAATCGGAAATTATAAGTCATCTGGTAGTCAAACAAAAATCTCAACAGACATAAGAAGAGGACAAGTTCTTTTAATAAAGATAAAAGATAGAATAAGAAAGATTATAATGGAGTAGAAATCATAAGTCTATACTTTGAGATAATTATATTGATAACATCTAACATCAGACGGTTCTATTGATCAATAATGATCGGTAGAACCGTAAATAATTGCTATGCTTAAGGCTGCTAAGGTGGCATATTTTATGATATTCTTATAAAACAAATCCCCTTAAAACTTAATTAGATCTGCGTGGCTCAATGCCCTTTTCTTCGCATAAAGCCAGGAAATCATCAACAGCTCCTTCAAAGTCTTTCGTCAGTTCTTCTATAGTAGAGCCCTCGTAGGTAACGAGGTCTTTTGTAAGTCCCTGTACTTTTCCAAACAGGCATTTGTCTTCCTCGCTATACTCTACACTACCAGTATAGCCTTTGTACTTCAAAAGGGGATTATTCATTGACTCAATGCTCTTGTTCAATCAACCACTTATCTGTCCAGTCCTTGATAGTCTGAATGAATAGTTTTGCATCTGGCATCAATTCGTCTACTGTCTCTACGTTATGATTAAAGAAATCATCATAATCGCCAGTAGAACGCTTTGAAAACAGACGGCTGAAGTATCTACCAAGTTCGGGCGAAAGAATACCTTCTTGTACGATATACTTACCCAGATTCATACGCACACCGTCGTGCGATTTTACCTCGATACCATTAGCAATCAGTATGGCTGTTGCGGCATAGTAACAGGCATAGTACAATCTGTTTACAGCTGTATTATAGAAGCCGTTGGCACGATGCGTTTCCACCTCGGCCAAAGTACTTTCAGCGCTCTCCATACGATAGCGCACAATGTTTATTCTTTGCTCATCAGTCAATGTCTTATTCATAGAGGCACTCCTTCGTTTTCTACATTGATATAGAAAGGACTTACATTTACGCCCCATTGCGATTTTGGGATGATCAACGGATTGATGAGTACGCCTGATTTTAATTCCACCTGGTATAGTGGTGCAAAAATAGCGTCTTCATCTTTTCCCGTCACAATGGGCTGATCAACCAAAATCAGCAAATCTATATCAGAGTCAGGACGAGCATCTCCCCTTGCTTCACTTCCATAAAGCCTTGCTTCCATCTTGTAAGGAACGCTTTTCAGAGCCTCCTTGATGGACTGGGTGATTTCTGTTCGTCTCATATCTGCGGCAAAGATAGGCAATATATCCGAAACTTCCAAACTTTTCGGCTAAAAATCTATCAATCTATCATTCTATCATTCTATCATTTACCTATTATATATAAAACAAGGACGGTTCCGCCGATCAAGCAGAACCACCCTTGGGGATGTTTTCAAAAAAAACAGTGGGATTACTTTTTCAGTGTAGAGGTGAAGCAATCGGTTTTGACTTCCCAGCCGTTAACCACACGCCACTCTGTTCTATTTACCAGGCCATTTACAAAGCCTACGGTCATGCCGTCCTCGTCGAATGTGCTGCCGTCGATGTGATCCTGCTTGGCCTCGAAGCGGGCGATGATGTTCTCGCCATCGTCAAACTCCATCAAAACCATCAGCACCAGATAGCGGCAGATGAGGGTGCCATAGTCGTTGCGGCGATACTGCCAACTGGCTGTCTCGGTTCCGATGTTGCCCACCAGGAAATAATTGTCGCTCTTGCAGTCGGTACGGGTAGATGAGCCTTTGGCTGGCGAGGTAATGCCGCCGAACTTCTTGTCGAAAAGCTTTTTTACACGAGGGATAATCGACTCGTCACTAAGCTGCCAGTCGAGATAGCCCTCTTTTTTCAGACCCTCAACAGACCAGATGCCATGAATGGCACCATTACCATAGTTCGACTTCAGGTCTATCATCATCTTCTCGCCTGTATTAGGATCTGTATAGATAGTGCGGGCCACAGGGCTAGAAGGCAGTTCGGCACTGGCATCGTAAGGCTTGGTGCCCACCTGCTTAAGCTTCTCGGCAAGCTCGGCTGCCTGCTTCTCCTTCAACTGCTTCTCATACTGTTCATTCTTCCTCTGCTGCTCCAAGAATGCGTCTTGCGAAGACTTGCCTGTAACGGCCGACTTTGCCTTCTTAAGCAACTTTCCAAACTGTGCATCAGCCGTTGTGCTGAATGCGAACATGGCGACAAGCACCATTACTGCGGTTTTGATAGATTGTTTCATAATAATAATGGTTTTATTAGGGGGTTAATAATTAGAAGAATCCAAAGAAATAGATGACGGCAACTTTGCGGGCGTCGTGCATGTTGCGGGCCTCGCCTATCTGGCTGCCTCCCTTGCGTACTTCTCCATTCGAGCGAATCTCACCGATGCAGCGGCCATCCTCATAGATATCGCCATTCGAGCGTACCTCGCCCACCTTTCTGCCACTCTTGTAGATGTCGCCGTTGGAGCGGATTTCGCCCTTACAACTGCCGCCTACGTAGATGTCGCCATTGGAGCGCAACTGGCCCTTGCAGCTGCCACCGATATACACGTCGCCATTAGAGCGCAACTCGCCAAACTGGCTGCCACCGCGACGGAGCTCGGTATTACCATCAGTACTGCTCATAGCGCTCACACCACCGATACGCTCAGCCTGGGCTGGCACTGTGAATGCGAACATGGCCATCAGAGCCATCATCGAGATTTTAGCACTTAGTTTCATCTTTACTATATATTATATAAGGTTAATTAGTTTACTTCAGCTTAAGGCCAGGAATCATCTTCTCGAGCAGGATGGGCTTATACTTAGCTTCGTCGGTAGTAAGGCACCAGAACAGTCCACGGAAGCACTCCTCGTCTGGCAGTGCTGCATCCTTAACAGCGAACCAATAACGCACCTCATTGCCATTCACACCGCGAACGTATACGGTGTTGCCCTTCACTACAGGCTCATCGCACTTAAATCCCTTGTCCTCCAGCGACTCCTTTCTATCATCGCCAAAATCCTTCAGAGTAGCGAGTGTAGCGCAATAAGGATCAATCACAACTTCGAACAAGTGATCTTCGCCTTTATTAAAGCCATCAACATCGCCCCATACTATTTTGGGCTGGAAATCTGCTGGATAAACTGCCACAAACTTGTCGAACTCATGGGTTTTAACATCCTGCGCATTAGCAGTGAAACACATAGCTGCTAAAGCCACTAACATCATAAACTTTTTCATAATCTTCTCTATTTTAAATGGTTAATATTATTTCTTTGATTTAATGAGCACGTCGTCGCGCTTTACGAAGAGGTAATTCTCGGGGGTGGTCAGCACGAAGTAGTCGCCGCCGGGGTAGCTGAACTTGTCGCCTATCACCACGCCACCGTTCAGTATGAAACGTATGGGGCGATTGCCATTCTCGTCGAACTCGTCGGCATAGATAGGTGTCTGCATAGAATGGGCTATCATCAAGTCGTCGCCCTTGCCGTTGTACCACGTCTGTTTGCCCATGTACTTGGTGTATACGTAGCCCACCTTGCCGTGGATGAAAATCCTGCTCCACTCGCCCATGGTCTTCAGCAGTTCGGCCTCGCCCAGACCGCCCTGCTTGGCGTTCAGACGGTCGATGACCTTAGCCTTCATCGATGGTTCCTCGCGCACGTTGAGATAGCCGTCGCTACTGGTGGCATATACCAGTGTGAAGCATTTTGGACCGCCAGGGATGGTCATATCGATGGGCGACTGCAGCACTGAGTAGTCTACACGGAAGGTATACAGCTTGTCGTCGCTATCGGCAGCAAAGAGCACTTGCCTACCATTGCGCTCCTGAAGCTCCAGGTACTGTATCTTCTTGGGCACGGGCAGTTTGGAGTACACTCGACCTGTGTTCTTGTCGAGCAGGAAGATGTAATCCTTCTCGCTGGTAAATCCGTAGCCGCAGTACACAAATTCATCGTCGAGGATGAAGATATCGTTGCTGGTAAGGTAGCCAGTTTCCCATGCGATAGTGCCGTCGGGGTTTACGCAGTAGAGCTTAGAGCCGCGGCCGTTGATCTCGGACGAGTAGCTGGGGCAGGCCATGTTGAACAGTACCCGTTCGGTAGTGGGATCCCAGCGCACATCCTGCACTTCGCAGTAGTCGTTGCCAGTGATAGCGCACAGGTCGAGCACGTATTGGGTAACCTTGCGCTCATTGTAGAGCACTACGTAGAACTTGTAGTTAGGCGCAGAGAGCGGCAGGCGGTAGAGTGCCATATAGCCGGTAGAGATGGGCTCAGAGATATAGAGCTCAAGGTCCTTGACTATCTGCGGTGTCTGAAATCCGGTAACCTGAACCTCGTTTCTCAGTCGGTAGAATCGGCCTTCGGGCTTGTTCTTGTTTGTAATGTTAGCACCACCCCAACCTGGGTTCAGGCTCTGGTCGAGCACCAGTTTCTGCGCATCGGCAGCCATCGCCATCGCAAACATAGCAACCAGCAACAATAACTTTCTCATCTTCTTATATATTAAAAGGTTAATAATTTAGTGATTCTATTTTCGGGGGGGGATGATTATTTCCTAACTACCACGGCGTCGGGATAATGGCTGGGATCGAAACGAAAGTACTCGTCGGTCAGGCCTGTGCGCACATTGGTTACAGTCATCGAGATGGTGGCTCCCTCCTGCTCCATCGAGAGTTCACGAAGGTAGTAATTCTTCTTGTACACCTTGATGACAACCTCGCCAGGCAGAGCCTTCTCCTGCTCCACAGGATTGCTCAGGGTGATGACGTAGTAGTTGGCATCGGTCTTCATCGTGGCCTTGCGGTACTGTTCGAGTATGTCGAGATCCAGGTCCATCGGAGTCTTCTTGCGCTCGGTGGCCTTCTGCACAAACACAGTGTCTTTCTTGGCAGGCTCGTCGGCGCTGAGCGATGGAGTATGGTTCCACTCCCACTCCTCGTTGCCGTCGAAACCCGTCTCCGACTTAGCTTCGATGCCGAAAACCTTGGCGGTAACTACGGCTTTAGACAGGCTGCCCTTAGAGCTGGCTAATACGTGGCACGACATCATCGAGACCTCGCCCATGCCTACCTTGAAGTCCATGTCGTACTCCACTCCGGCGGGGTTCTCCATCGCCTTAACGCACTTCTGCATCACGTCCTTCACCTTGCTGTCAATCTGCGCATTAGCAGTGAAGCACACAGCTGCGAAAGCCACAAACATCATTAACTTCTTCATAACATTCTTGATTTGAAATGATTAATACTATAGTGATTTAATTAACTCTTTTAATTGACGCGTAACCTCCGACTTCACCATATCGCGCATTGCGAGTATGAGTCTGGCCTGGTCTTCAGTATAGCTCTGGGCTGCCTGATGTCTGAGGCGGGATTTGTGGTCGGGTGTTATCTTATCCATCAGCGTTTCGTAACTTTTGGTTTCCGGGTGCAAAGTTACGGCAAAAAGGGGCAAAACCCTTCAGCAGAAAACGCGGAAAATTGTGCAGAATCTTACAAAATGCGCATTTTCAGCACATTTCGGCAGTTTTTTCTTCATTTCGGGCCATATATTCGCTTGGAGTTACACCAAAGAATCGCTTGAAGGCTCGGCCGAATGCACCCTGGTCTTCATAGCCACATTTCAGGGCAATGTCGAGGATGGTGGTCTCGGGCGTGATAGTATCCAGCAGATGGCGTGCCTTCTGCATGCGGATGTTGGTGATATAGCTCTGTGGTGTTTCGCCGGTAATCTCCTTAAGGTGATAACGGAACTGGGTGGTGCTCAGTGCCATCTGCGCTGCCAGTGCATCCACGTTCACGCTGTTAGTCTCTATCTGCTCGGCTATGAAGTTGATGGTGCGGGTAAGGAAGTCCTTATCGCGGGCAGATAGTTCCTGCTGCTTTTCGGCATGTTCGTTCTCGTATCGCTGGCGTAATTCGTCGAGCGTCATAGTCATCTCGTTGAGTCGGCGGCGTTGGAGTGCAGCTCGGCGACGCAGACTTAGCACCACTGCTGCGGCCACAGCCAGCACCGCGATGCAAATGATAATGATAATAGTGAGCGAGCGCTGGGCTTTGGTGTTTTCCTCGGTCAGTCGGGTATTGCCAAACTCGGCATTGTAGCGGGCCAGAAGGTCGGCAGCACCATTGTTGTAGAGCGAGTCGCGCAGCAGGTCGAAACGTTCAAGTTCCAGCATGGCACTATCAGGACTGATGGTCCACAGAGCCTGATACAGTCCGTCGCGGGCGTGCATCTCATTATAAGGATTGCCCATCTCGTGGCAAAGGGCTACGGCTTCGCGCAGATATGGCACGGCCTGGCGCTCCAGTCGGTGTTTCTCGGCATCGGCACACCCCTCCTCGCGACTCATTGATAGCAGCGTGTGGCCCACCTTGTTGAGCGATATGGCCAGCGACTGGCGGTTGCCCTCGCGGCGGAAGTAAGGTATGATGGTGTCGAAGATGGCCAATGCCTCCTTGTGCTGCTTCATGCCCAACAGGATGGCGGCCTTCTGCGACAGGCGCACACGCAGTTTCATCTCTCGCCCGTCCTCGCGCTCCAGCTGTATGGCTCGCTCTATATAGCGCTGGGCTGCATCGAAATGGTTCATAGTAAACTCAGTCTCGGCTGCCGCCCCGCAATACATGGCTATGCGGCCACGGTGATTAATCTCTTCGGCCAACTGGAGTGCCTCGAGTATGTATTTCATTCCCTCTTGTGGTTGTTTGGCATCAACATATATAGCGCCGATAGTGTTGAGCGACGAAGATATCATCTCCTTGTCGCCACTGGCACGGTCCATGGCGTTGCACTCCTTGGCATAGCGCAGAGCCTTCTGGTAGTCAGACTGTCGCGAGGTACATACTGCCAGTATGCTAAGCTCGTCGGCCACCTCGTCGGTCATACCCAGTTGGCGTAGCATAGGCAGTGCCTGTTCGCCCACGATCACAGCACTATCGTAGAGCTGCTCCTCGTAGTATCGGCCGCTGGCCTCGTAGAGGCGCATGGCTTTCGATTTTGTCTGATCAGTCCCTTCGCCTAATGCGTATGGCACAACCATCCAACACATTAGGAGAATAATAAACAACTTTTTCACTGGTATGAAATAGGTTGATGTCATTGGTTATTTGATTTAGATTATTGTAATTTGATTATCTGGTGTTAATGATATCTATAGTGCTAGGGTTTTCATTTTTTGCTTTATTATCTGCCGGGCTTGGTCTTCGTTCAGGGTCCACACATGGTTGAACGCACCCACTGATATCATCTGGAATTCGCCTTCGTAGTCGATCACTCCGATGTTGTAGAAGCGATGATCGCGGATAATCAGACTGTGATTTAAGAATGCATCGATGCCTGTGATGGCAGCGGCTGTGGCTATAGAACCTACTGCACCATCGATATGGTTTTCACGAAGTTCGGCATTTACGGCCGACACAAACACTGACTTAATCGCTTCCTGATGTTGCTGTTTATCAGGAGTGGTTGCCATCAGAGCGATGGCAACCACAGCGATAATACCTATAAATATTAGAAACTTCTTCATCTCATTAAGCTATACTTACTTGATGCGTGGGTGTGTGGGGCGAGCTGCATCGGATGCTCCACGGGTGCGATAGTGAGAGTCCCAAGTGTAATCGTAGTCGTACTTGTGAGTAGTACTGCGCAACTCGAAGCTTACATCCTTGTCGCCATCCCAGAATCTGCCACGGAATCTATTTGAATTCAATGAGTAGTTGCGAATCTCTACACGAGCGCCATCCTCAAAGCGGATATATATAGTACCATACTCTACATACCATTCGAAACGATATACCTCGTAGTCGCGTGGTCCGTAGTAGTCGGCCCAGAGACCATTACCATCTGTGTATGAACCGGGGTAACGGAGGAATGTGATTTCTGACTCAACATACGACTCGCCCCAATCATCGGCTATCGACATGTTGCCTACCCAAGTGCCTTCCAGATCGTAGGCTATCTCTTCATCGGTCTCGCATGATGTGAACGACAGTGTCATCATTGCCATCATGGCCATCATCAGTGTTGTGTAAAGCTTCTTCATAACTGTACCCTTTCTATTTGTTTTATTGTTAGACATCTTGATTAATTAATTTTCTTGTTGCAAAGTTAAGTAATTCGGTCCACCCTAGCAAAGGAAATTCCATAAACTGCGATGGGGATTTCCCTAAAGTAGAGAGGAAAGTTGGTTAAAGTCCATATTCCGATAGTCGGAAATCTGGATGTCGGACAATTCGCGAATAGAGTCAACGGGGTTGGTTGTGGCCAGACCTACTACCGCCATCTGGGCGGCTCGGCCTGAACGCAGACCATTGAAACTATCTTCGAACACTATGCACTCAGAGGTCTGTGCGCCCAGGCGGGCGGCAGCCTTGAGATAACAGTCGGGATCGGGCTTAGAGCGCTCGAAATCCTCGCTGGTAAGGATGGCATCAAACAGCTGGTGAAACTGCGGCTGATAGCGGTACACGGCCTGCATCTTGGGCAGATTAGAGCTGGTTACTACGGCGGTCTTTACGCCGTGGGCATGCAGATCGGCTATCAACTGCTCGAAACCGTCGATATAGTCATAGTGCATCTGAGCCTCGTACTCGTTTAGTCTTTGCGTGATGATGGGCTGCTCCTTAAGTAGCTCGCCACTGAACCACTGGTCGTAAATCTGAGTGAGGGTCTGGCCCTTGATCTCATGCTCCAGTCCGGGATGCTCGGGATGGTAGAGTCGGCACTGCGAGCCCCAGAATATTGAGTACTGGGGCTCGGTGTCGAATACTACTCCATCGAGGTCGAAGAGTGCTGCTTTCAGTTGGCTCATTTCTTCTCCTCCGCTGGTACCAGATATTTATCGCCTGTGGCCTTGAGCAGCTCGCGGGCGTATTTCTCAGGATAGCCTGGACGAACCACACGGGCGCCATTGCCGTAAGGAGTGCGCTCAAAACGGCCATTGGCATCGGTAGGCTTCTCTACCATATCGTTGAACTTCACGATGAGATAGAATGCCAGTTGCTGCCAACGGGCAATCATCTCGTCGCCCTTCTGGCAACTGTACTTGGTGAGGAAAGCCACACGTTCCTGGGCAGTGGGCAGAGCCAGCGCACGGGCCTCGATCTCAGGCTGAAGCTGTGAGTAAGAGGCATCGAGCGAGTCGCGAACGGCCTTAAGCGTTGGGAACATCTGCGAGTAGCGTGGATAAACCATATTGCTAACCCAGTTGCATACCCAGAATGCATTGTCCATCGAGAATGTCACATCGTCGGCACCCTCGCCACTGAAGCACTTGGGGCGACGTGTGATGCAAGAATACATTGGGGTGTAAGCCACCATATTACCATCGTCGTTGCCAAACCAGAAGCAGGCTCCTACCTCGCGTGGCATCCAACTGCGCATCTGCGAGATGAAGCTCCAGGCTGTCTGCTGGGTAGAGATGGGGCGCTCGTTGAACACCTCCTGCTCGCCTACCTTGAACGACAGTGGTGATGGGCGGTAAGGCATATCGTAGATGCCGCCACCGATGTTGGTATCGAGTGCGAATGGTGTGCCCTCGTAGTGGTCGCGCATAGCATCGCGCAGATCCTGAATGGTTACCTTCTTGTTAGGGATAATCCAGAGTGGCATCTCCTTGGCACCCTTCTCCTTGCCGGCTGCGTAAGGCACATACTCAGAGAAGTCGTCGGCAAAGCGATTGAAGAAACTCCAAACGCGAGCCTCGCAATAGCGGCGACCTGAGAAGTCGGGGGCTGCATAGGCAGCGTTGTAGCTGAAGTCGGCATCCTTGCCATCAAACCATCCCATAGCACGGGCGTAGCTCACCACATTGTCTGAGCAAAGCATCAGGTTGGTGATAGGCTTCTTGGCATTGAGAGCATACTTCTTGCTCATCAGGTCCTTCATCTTTACGCGGGTGTAGCGACCATCCAGGAACTTGGTGATGCGGCTCTGGTTGGCGTGGGCAGCTACGGCATTGTCAGGAATGCGGATAGCCACCCAAACGGTGCGCTCCTTCGACTTGGTGCGGTCAGGACCGCAACCCATCATCTCGAGCATCCAAGCCTCGTCCTTATCGGCCACAGAGAATGTCTCGCCCTCAGAGTAGTAGCCATACTGCTCTACGAGCGATGTCATAATCTGCAGAGCCTCGCGGGCTGTCTTAGAACGCTGCAGGGCGATATAGATGAGCGAACCATAGTCGATCACACCTGTAGAATCGTGCATCTCCTCGCGACCGCCAAAGGTGGTCTCGCCGATGGTTACCTGCCACTCGTTTGAATTGCCGATAACGTTATAAGTCTCGGCAGCCTCGGCTATCTCGCCGAGATACTTGTTTGTATCCCACTCGAACACCTTGCGCATATCGCCAGGCTGATGCTTGGCTGCAGGATAGTGATAGAGGGGCATAAATGCGCCATACGAGTCGGCATTATAGGTTACAAACACCGATCCGTCGGCGCTGGCTTTCTTGCCAACAATAAAATTTGTACATGCCGATGCGCCCATAGTGGCCATCAGCGCGATAGCTAGTATCAGTTTTCTTTTCATACCTTATTTATATATATGTATAGTTTAATCACATGCCTTGAACGACATATCAAGACCCTTTACAGAGTGGGTCAATGCGCCTACGCTGATAAAGTCGACACCCTGCTCGGCATAATCGCGGATGGTATCGAAGGTGATGCCACCACTCGACTCGGTCTCGTAGCGATGATTGATAATATCTACAGCCTTCTTGGTGTCGGGCACACTGAAATTGTCGAGCATGATACGGTCAACACCTCCGTGATCCAATACCTGCTGGAGCTCATCAAACGAGCGTACCTCGATCTCGATCTTCAGGTTCAGGCCCTTCTCGTCGAGATACTTGTGGCAACGGTCGATAGCATTGGTGATGCCTCCGGCAAAGTCAACGTGATTGTCCTTGAGCAGGATCATATCAAACAGACCGATGCGGTGATTGCATCCGCCACCAATCTTCACTGCCTGCTTCTCGAGCATACGCATACCTGGAGTGGTCTTGCGGGTATCGAGCACACGGGTGCCAGTGCCCTCCAGACGCTTCACATACTTATCGGTCATGGTGGCAATACCACTCATGCGCTGCATGATGTTCAGCATAAGTCGCTCTGTCTGAAGGAGCGAACGGATCTTTCCTGAAACAATCATGGCGATATCGCCCTTCTTTACACGGGTTCCGTCCTGCATCAGCACCTCAACCTGCATGGTGGGGTCGAAACGGTGGAACACCTCTTTAGCGATCTCTACGCCAGCCAAGATACCATCTTCCTTAATCAGCAGATGACTCTTACCCATTGCATCCTCGGGGATACAACAAAGTGTGGTGTGGTCGCCATCGCCTATATCTTCGGCAAACGACAGATCAATCAGTCTGTCAACTAGTTCGTCTACACTTAACATAAATGTTTAATCTTTAATCTATATTGTTTAATCTTTTAGAAGTACACACCAAATCCGATGCGGAATCCGAAACCAGAATAGTCAGAGCTCTTGGTGCTATGCTCATAATACACCTCGGGCTCAACGGTAAGCTTGCCTGTAAGGAAGTAGGCATAGCCCAAGCTGAGCTCTGGACGGAAATCGCTGAAGTCGCCACACTTTACATACTTAGCTGTAGCGCCGGCATACACTCCGCAACTCTCGAAATAATAGCGCAAACCGGCACCAAGCTGAACTACATCATCGTAATCGGTCTGAGCTTCGTAGTCCAGCTGACCAACTACCATCCAGTCGTCGGCAAGCAAGTATCCAGCCTTAGCCTGTAGGTTAAGATTCCAGTCGCTACCCTTGTGATAGCTCAGACTGGCACCCGAGGCAAAAGCTCCAAGATAGAACTTGCCCTGACAGAACACCTTCTCAGAATCGTTCAGATACTGTGCGTTTGCACCAATAGCCATCATCAGGCCGATGGCCGCCATCATAAACTTCTTCATATTATTCTTCGTTTTTATTTTGTTTCTTATACCATATAGCAAACCATACGATGGCTACTGCCAAGCAAGCCACACCGTAAGGATAGCCATCATTGCCCATACCCAGCATCTGCTTCGACACAAAGAAATAGGTAGAGCAAACGGTGGTCATGAATAGTGCTGGTATCAGTGTGAGCCAGAAGCACTTGTGGTTACGCACCAGATAGACGGTAATAGTCCAGAGTGTAAACACGCTGAGTGCCTGATTGCTCCATCCGAAGTACTGCCAGATGGTGTTGAATCCATCAGGATTCTCGATCTGCCAAACCAACATGGCGATAGACACAGCAAACATCGGGATACAGATAAGTAATCGCTTAGGTATCGGGCGCTGGTCCAACTTCAACCACTCGGCCACAATCAGACGGCCCGAACGGAAAGCTGTATCACCCGAAGTGATAGGAGCAGCAACCACACCCAGCATAGCCAGGATGGCGCCTACTACACCAAGCCAATCGTTGCAAACCAGATTAACTACTGCAGGAGCAGAAGTGTGGAATCCGGCAGTGGCCTGCTCTATCAGGGTATATCCAGGGGCTGGATTGCCATAGAAGAACCACGAAGCTACAGTAGCCCAGATGAGAGCGACGATTCCCTCGGTAATCATAGCACCGTAGAAGATTGGTCGGCCCATCTTCTCGCTCTTTACGCAACGGGCCATCAGCGGGCTCTGTGTGGCGTGGAAACCAGAGATAGCACCACAAGCCACAGTGATAAACAGGGCTGGGAAGATATTATCCTTCCAGGTATCAGGCTCGGTAGCAGCACCCATATTGTACAGGCTGTTCCAGAGCTCTGGCACAGTGGGCCAGTGGATCAGCAACCATACCATCAGCGCTCCCGCCATAAACAGCAGCGAGAAGGCGAACAGGGGATAAACCTTACCGATGATCTTATCGATAGGAAGCATGGTGGCGATGATATAGTAGCAGAAGATGATGGCTACCCACATGATAGTTTCGCCACCCATAGTATGCAGAATCTCGGCAGGGCTATAAACAAACACCGTTCCTACCATAACAAGCAACAGCACGGTGAATACCAGCATAATGCCCTTGGTAGTCTTGCCCAGATACTTACCTATCAACTCGGGTAGTCCGGCACCATCGTGGCGCATCGACAGCATTCCGCTGAAGTAATCGTGAGTAGCTCCGGCAAAGATACAGCCAAGCACAATCCACAGATAGGCCACAGGACCGAACTTGGCACCCATGATGGCACCGAAGATAGGGCCAGTACCAGCAATGTTGAGGAACTGGATCATAAAGATCTTCCACGAGGGTAACACGATGTAGTCAAGACCATCGGCCTTGGCAACAGCAGGAGTAACACGGTCATCGGGACCAAAAACACGCTCTACGAGTCGACCGTAAAACAAGTAACCACAAACAAGAGCCACAAGACTCAATACAAACGAAATCATCTTTCTTTAGCTATTTTTGATTAAATTTTGTGCAAAAGTAGTGTTTTTATTTGAAAAATGGAAAAAATAGAGTAACTTTGCACCAAAATTCGTAAAAAAAGCATCATTTTGAAGAAAATTATACATATTTTCGTGCTTTTAGCACTAGTGCTAAGCACAAAAGCAGGCAATCCAAAACACGAAGTCAGAGCAGTCTGGCTTACTACCATCGGAGGCATAGACTGGCCTCACTCCTACTCTACTGCCACCCAGCAGCGCGAGTTGATCGACATTCTGGACCAGCTGCAACAGGCGGGCATCAACATGGTGATGATACAGACCAGAGTGCGTGCAACCACCATTTTCCCTACTACCACAGAGCCTTGGGACGGATGTATCACTGGCCGTCCTGGTACTGGTCCCAGCTACGATCCGTTGCAGTTCTGCATCGACGAGTGTCATCGCCGAGGCATGGAGTGCCACGCTTGGATAGTAACCATCCCTGTGGGCAAGTGGAACGGACTGGGTTGCAAGCAGTTGCGACAGAAGTACCCCGCGCTGATAAAGAAGATAGGCGAAGAGGGATATATGGATCCTGAGAAGCCAGAGACGGGCGATTACCTGGCAAAATTCTGTGCCGAAGTGACTCGCAAATATGATGTTGACGGCATACATCTGGACTACATCCGATACCCCGAAACATGGAAGCTGAAGGTGTCTCGTCCCGTAGGCCGACAATATATCACAGACATAGTACGAAAGATAAATAGAGCAGTTAAACCTTTAAAACCATGGATTAAGCTATCTTGCTCACCCATAGGAAAATACGACGACCTAACTCGCTATCGCAGTAATGGTTGGAACGCCAACACAACGGTGTGTCAAGATGCCCAGGGATGGCTTCGCGACGGACTGATGGATGCCCTCTTCCCGATGATGTATTTTCAGGGCAACAACTTCTATCCATTCGCCGTCGACTGGCTTGAACATAGCTACGGCCGTATCATTGCTCCAGGACTGGCCGTTTACATGCTTCATCCCCGCGAAAAGAACTGGGATCTGGAGGTTATCACCCGCGAGATGAACGTATTGCGCGATCTGGGATTGGGATGCACTTTCTTCCGCAGTAAGTTCTTTACCGACAACACCAAGGGTATCTACGATTTTACCTGCGATTTCAACGTAACTCCCGCTCTTATTCCGCCGATGACATGGGCCGGCAAACAAGCCCCATCGGCCGTATCACGCCTGCAGGTAAAGCGTGGTATGAGCGCAGATATCATCTCGTGGCAGAAAGCCATCGACAATTCGGGGGCCGACTACCTATTATATAATGTATACGCATCAGACCACCAGCCCGTTGACGTGAGCAATCCCCAGAATCTGATTGCCGCCCGTCAGCGCGAGTTGCAGATTACGGTTCCCCACAAGGGTCGCCCACTCTACTACGCCGTGACGGCAATGAACCGCTACGGACAGGAAAGCGAACCCGCCAGCATGCAGGGTGTTTCATCACCACGAAATAGCAAACCTATGGATTTCCGCCATCTTATTATCGGCGATAAGCTAAAAAAGTACAAATCGAAAAAGAAATGAGCCAAAAGTGCAACCTACTTTGGCAATAATTGCGTAATTTTGCAGCATCAAAAATAACAAATTAACAATAGTAACATGGAAAGAACTTGGAGATGGTTTGGCAAGAAGGATAAGATTACTCTTGCACAACTGAGACAGATCGGTGTAGAAGGCATCGTTACTGCACTTCACGACGTACCTCTGGGCGAGGTTTGGACTCGTGAGAAAATCCGCGACCTGCGCGAATATATCGAGAGCTACGGCATGCGCTGGAGCGTAGTAGAGTCGTTGCCGGTAGTTGAGACAATCAAATATGGCGGTCCTGACCGCGACCACCAGATAGAGGTATACAAGGAGAGTCTGCGCAACCTGGCAGCCGAAGGCATACACTGCATCTGCTACAACTTTATGCCTGTGCTCGACTGGGCCCGTACAGACCTGTTCCACGACAATCCAAACGGTGCAACCAACCTGTACTTCAACTATGCCGAATTTGCTTATTTCGACATCTATATCCTGAAGCGTCCAGGCGCTCGCGAGGAGTGGGAGAAGTTCCAGTTCCCCGAGGGTTGGGGCAAGGGTCGTAGCGTAATCGCCGAGTGCGACGAGCTGGCCAAGACCATGACTCCTGAGAAGGACCACAAGCTGGTTGAGAACATCGTAATCAAGACTCAGGGTTTTGTTAGCGGCAACTTCAGCGAGAACGACGAGGCTCCTGTACAGAAGTTCCGCGAGTTCCTCGATCTGTATAAGGGCATCGACAAGGCTAAGCTTCGTGCCAACATGAAGTACTTCCTCGAGGCTATCATGCCTGTTTGCGAGGAGTGCAACATGAACATGTGTGTTCACCCCGACGATCCCCCTATCGAGATTCTCGGCTTGCCACGCATCGTACGTACCGAGGAAGATATCCAGTGGTTCCTGGATGCCGTGCCCAACAAGCATAACGGATTGACATTCTGCGCTGGTTCACTCTCGGCTGGTGCATATAATAATGTAGTAGAGCTGGCCAATAAGTTTGCATCTCGCACACACTTCGTACATCTGCGCTCATGCCATATCTTCCCCAATGGCGACTTCACAGAGGCCTCTCACCTGGGCGGTCGTGCCGACCTGATTGAGCTCTGCCGTATCTTCGAGAAGGAGAACCCAGAGTTGCCAATGCGTGTAGACCACGGTATGACATTTACCGACGAGCCTGGAGGTATAATGGACGAGAGCAGTCACGGCCACAATGCCGGCTATACCCTACTCGGCCGTATGTTCGCACTGGGTCAGGTACAGGGTATCCTGGCTACAGTCGACAGAGAGTTAGGCATCGAATATAAGCAACCAGGCTTTTTCGATTAATGTTCAATGTTAATAAATAACGTTTAATGAAACTCAATGATATTTTTAGCGGCAACTATAATGCCGCAGAGTGGGAAGCCAAAGGCTATCAGCTTCCTAAGTTTGACCTTAAGGCCGTTCGCGAAAAGACTGCCAAGGAGCCTACATGGGTACACTTTGGTGGTGGAAACATCTTCCGCGCTTTCCCTGCAGCCATCCTCAACGATGCACTTAACACAGGTAAGTACGACCGTGGTGTAATCGTAGCCGAGACTTTCGACTTCGAGGTAATCGACAAGGCTTATGCCCCATACAACAACCTTTCGCTCTGCGTGAACCTCTGCTCTGACGGTTCTATCGAGAAGAAGGTTATCGCCAGCGTTACCGAGGCCCTGAAGGCCGATCCCCAGTTTGAGGACTGGAACCGATTGGTAGAGATCTTCAAGAACCCAAGTCTGCAGATGATTTCATTCACCATCACCGAGAAGGGTTACACTTACAACGAGGCCGATCTGGCTCGTGGACTGAAGCCCGTATTCGCTATGGGTAAGGTTTGTGCCCTGTTGCTCGAGCGATTCAACGCCGGACAGTTGCCACTTACCGTTCAGAGCATGGACAACTGCTCGCACAATGGCGATAAGGTAAAGGCTGGCGTATTTGCCTATGCCGAGCGCTGGGTGAAGGACGGACTGGTACCTGCCGCATTCCTCGAGTATCTGAAGGATGAGAAGAAAATCACCTTCCCATGGTCGATGATCGACAAGATCACTCCTCGTCCACACGAGAAGGTTAAGGAGATGCTGGCCGCCGACGGATTTGACGACAACAACTACATCGAGACCGAGAAGCACACCTTCACTGCTCCATTCGTTAATGCCGAAGAGGTTCAGTATCTCGTAATCGAGGACAACTATACCAACGGTCGCCCACCACTCGATCTGGGTGGCGCACTTTATACCACTCGCGAGACCGTAGATAAGGTTGAGACCATGAAGGTTACTACCTGTCTGAACCCTCTGCACACAGCTATGAGTATCTATGGTTGCATGCTGGGTTACACACTGATCTCTGCCGAGATGGCCGACGAGGATCTGCGTCCATTCGTACAGAAGTTGGGTTATATCGAGGCTATGCCTGTAGTAGTTGATCCAGGCGTGCTTAACCCATACGAGTTTATCGGCGCCGTTATCAATCGTCGTCTGCCTAACCCATTCATGCCCGATGCTCCTCAGCGAATCGCAATGGATACCAGCCAGAAACTGCCTATCCGTTTCGGTGAGACACTGAAGAAGTACATCGCTCGCGGACTTGACAAGAGCAATCTGGTACTCATCCCACTCACTCTGGCTGGCTATGCCCGCTACCTGAAGGGTATCAAGGACGACGGCACATCATTCGATTGTTCACCCGACCCAATGCTCGAGGAACTGCAGGCTATCGTAGCTCCTCTGGAGATTGGCAAGGCCGATCAGGACTGGAGCCCACTGAAGAAACTCTACACCCGCAAGGATGTGTTCGGACTCGACCTCTACGAGGCTGGTCTGGGCGAGCAGATTGAGGGAATGGTTAAGGAACTGTTTGCTGGCAACGGTGCTGTTCGTAGCACTCTGCACAAGTACGTTCAGGCTAGATAAATCGCTAATTATAGCGCAAAAATATCCGCCGGTAGATGATGTCTATCGGCGGTATTTTTATTTGGCGATATGGCGTTGTGCCGTTTACCCGTTTATTTCAGTTTATCGTACCATTCCTTCAGGGCGGCTCGAGGGGTACCCTGCTTTACGGCATTGTCGAGTGTCTGTCGGGCATCACGCCATTTCTCCATTTTTATCAGCACATCGGCCTTAGATGCCGCCAGCGAAGCATCGCTTGGTTTCAGGCGAAGAGCCTCATCCCAATCATACAGAGCGGCATCGTATTGCTGCAGTTGCGTCTCGTGGGCCGCTCTTGCCGCATAGGCATCGACGCTATCGGGGAATAGCAACACACAACGGTTCAACTCATCGGTAGCATCAGCCTTACGCCCCAGCAATTGCAACACATGGGCCAATCCAAGATGTGCCTCAAGGTGTTCGGGCTGGATAGCGAGAAACACCTCGTAATCAGCGCGGGCCATATCATAATGACGCAACTGGGTGTGACAGAACGCACGGAAATACAGAGCCGCCAGATTCTTATCATCCAGTTTTAGCACCTTGCTATACTCATCGATAGCATAATCATACTGGCTAAGATTGATGTTAGCCTCAGCCTTTTTCAATCGCAGATCGATGCTATTAGGGTGCTGATCCAATTGCTGAATCAGCACCGATATCGAGTCGCGCCATTCTTTGGGCGTTTGTCCGCTGGCCGATTCGGTCTGCAAAACAAGAACCAAACAAACTAGTCCGGCTAGAAATCCGACTTTACGCATTCTTGATATAGTTTACTATCCACTCTCCTACCTCGCGGGTGCCATATTTCTCGCCGCCTTCTACCTGGATCTCAGGAGTGCGCACATTGGCATCGAGCGATGCGGTTACAGCCTTGCGGATAAGTGCTCCTTCCTCGTTCAGACCGAAGTGCTCAAGCAACATAGCGGCCGATAGGATCTGGGCGATTGGGTTGGCAAGATTCTGTCCAGCGGCCTGTGGCCAAGAGCCGTGTACGGGCTCGAACAGAGGTGTATGCTCGCCAAGTGATGATGAAGGCTGGAGGCCCATCGAACCAGTGATACAACTAGTCTCGTCGGTCAAGATATCGCCGAAAGTATTCTCTGTTACGATAACATCGAAGTAGCGAGGCTCTGTAAGCACACGCATTGAGGCATTGTCGATAAACATATAGTCGGTAGTAACCTCAGGATACTGCGACTCCATCTCCTTGGCTATCTGGCGCCACAAACGACTGGAAGCCAGCACGTTAGCCTTATCTACCACGGTCAAGTGTTTCTTACGGGTCATAGCCATCTCGAAACCAACCTTCAGGATTCGCTCCACCTCCGGACGGGTATATACATTAGTGTCGTAGGCCTTGTCGTTGTCCTGATACTTTTCGCCGAAGTACATACCTCCGGTAAGTTCGCGGATAACCACGAAGTCGGCTCCCTTCAGCAGTTCTTCCTTAAGTGGCGACTTGTGTAGCAGGCAATCAAATGTGGCTACAGGACGAACGTTGGCAAACAGTCCCAACTTCTTGCGCATAGCCAGCAGACCCGTCTCAGGACGTATCTTGGCCGTAGGATCGTTGTCGAACTTAAGCGAGCCAACGGCCGCAAACAATACGGCATCGGCCTGCATACATACCTCGTGGGTAGCATCAGGATATGGATCGCCCACCTCCTCGATGGCGTGAGCGCCACAGATAGCGGGAGTATATTCAAACTCGTGGCCAAACTTAGCGGCAATCGCATCCATCACAGCCACACCTTGTTTCATAATCTCTGGGCCGATACCATCGCCCTCTAAAACAGCAATTTTTAATCTCATAATCTATAACTCATTGTTTTGTTCATTCTCGTAAATGTTCAACATCTTGAAGGTAGCCTTGATGGCCGCTTCGGTCTGGTCGGCATCCAGTCCGCGGGTGCGGAGGATTTTGCCGTTGTCGTTCCAGGTGATGACGGTCTGTACCAACGCATCGGTTCGTCCGCCAGGTGGGATAGTAACGGCGTAGTTCTGCAGAATGGGGAAAGTACGGTCGAGATACTTCTTATAGATGTATCGCAACGACTTCACGAAGGCGTCGTACTGACCATCGCCAGTAGCACTGGCCTCGTACTCCTTGCCATTAATCTCTACTTTGATATTCGCACCCGGCTTAAGTCCGTAAGCCGTTGATACTACGTAACTTACCAGCTTTACCTTATCCTCGGGAGCATCGTGTTTCAGCACGTCGCTCACGATGAACGGCAGGTCTTCCTGAGTCACTATCTCCTTCTTATCGCCAAGTTCGGTGATACGTTGGGTTACACGGCGAGTCTGCTCTGGAGTAAGTTCCAGACCAAGTTCCTCAAGATTCTTGGCGATATTGGCCTTGCCGCTATTTTTGCCAAGGGCATACTCACGCTTTCGGCCGAATCGTTCGGGCACCAAGGCGTTGCAATACAGATTGTCCTTCTTGTCGCCATCGGCATGCACGCCGGCCACCTGGGTAAACACGTTGTCGCCGATAATCGGTTGGTTGGGCGCAACGGCTATACCGCTATAGCTCTCAACCATGCGCGAGATATCGTTGAGTTTATCCTCGCGGATGTTGGTACGGGCATTAAACTGGTCCTTAAGAATAACCTGAACGCTGGATAGCGGCGCATTTCCACATCGCTCGCCCAGGCCGTTCACCGTTACGTGTAGTCCTTTAGCGCCACTAAGCACGGCGGCAAGCGAATTCGACACGGCCAGATCGTAGTCGTTGTGGGCGTGGAAGTCGAAGTGCGTATCAGGATAGCGCTTAAGCATCTTGCGGAAGTACTCGATACATTGCAGAGGGTTCATAATACCCAGCGTATCGGGCAACATAAATCTGCGGATTCCCACATCGCACAGAGCGTCCATCAGCGTGTAGACGTATGCTGGAGAGTCCTTCATACCATTGCTCCAATCCTCCAGATACAAGTTTACGGTGATGCCCTTAGAGTGGGCATACTTCACCTCGCGATGTATATCCTCAATGTGTTCCTCGGGAGTTTTCTGTAGTTGTTGGGTGCAATGTTTCAGCGAGCCCTTAGCCAGCAGATTCACGGTTTTGCAACCACACTCTGCGGCCCAGTCGATACTCTTTCCGCCATCGATAAAGCCCAGCACCTCTACCCTTTCGAGTTTGTCGATACGGGCGGCATAGCGACAAATCATACTCACCGCCTCGCGCTCGCCATCCGATACTCGTGCCGAAGCCACCTCGATACGATCCACATTCAGATCGTTCAGCAGCATGCGAGCCATCATCAGCTTTTCGTGGGGCAGAAACGATACGCCGCTGGTCTGTTCACCATCGCGAAGCGTAGAGTCCATTATCTCCACAAACGGCTGGACGCGCTTAAACTTATTTACTTGTTCGCTTGTTCCCATAATTCTGTTTTCTGTTGGTTCTTTACCAGGAAGTCGATATCGTCGAGTCCCTCTATCAAGCAGTGTTTCTTGTATCCGTTGATGTCGAAGTGCTCGCAATTGCCCGTAGCCTTGTTGGTTACCTTCTGATTAGGCAAGTCAACCTCAACTTCGGTCTTCGGGTTGGCGGCTATCGAGGCAAAGAGTTCTGCAAGGAATCCCTCGCTCACCACCACAGGGAGCACAAAATTGTTCAACTCGTTGTTCTTGTGGATATCAGCAAAAAAGCTACTTATAACTACTCGGAAACCATATCCTGCGATAGCCCAAGCGGCATGTTCGCGACTAGAGCCAGAGCCAAAGTTCTTACCAGCCACCAGTATACATCCCGAATACTTCGGATCGTTTAGCACAAAATCCTTGTTGGGCGTACCGTCGGCGTTGTATCGCCAATCGCGAAACAGGTTGTCGCCGAAGAACTTCTCCTCGCGGGTTGTTGCCTTCAGGAATCGTGCGGGTATTATCTGGTCGGTGTCCACATTCTCCATTGGCAGTGGAACACACGTTGATGTTATTACGTTGAATTTCTGTTTCATATCTTTTCTGTTTAGCCTACGGATTATATAAACTCGCGAGGGTCAGTTATCACTCCAGTTATCGCGGCAGCTGCGGCCGTTAGTGGCGATGCCAGAATGGTGCGTGCACCAGGGCCTTGGCGACCTTCGAAATTGCGGTTTGATGTCGATACGCTCAGTTTGCCTGCGGGAATCTTGTCATCGTTCATCGCCAGACAAGCCGAACAACCGGGCTGACGGATTTCGAAACCAGCCGCCTCAAGCACCTCGTCGAGCCCTTCCTCGCGAATCTGCTTGTCGACTGCCCACGAACCAGGCACCAACCAAGCCACTACATCGGGCGACTTATGGCGACCTGCTACCAGATGGGCAAACGCACGGAAGTCCTCAATACGGCCATTGGTACAAGCACCCAGGAACACATAGTCAACCTTAGTGCCCAGCAACTTCTGTCCGGCCTCAAATCCCATATAATTCAGGGCTTTCTCAAATCCAGCTTCGGGCGTTTTAGCTTGTTCAGCATTAGCAGGAACGGTCTCAGTTATGCCTATGCCCATACCAGGATTAGTACCATAAGTGATACGAGGCTCGATATCAGCAGCATCAAATGTCAGCTCCTTATCAAACACAGCATCGTCGCCGCTCTTCAGCGTCTTCCAGTAGGCCACAGCCTTGTCCCACTCCTCGCCTTTAGGCGCATATTCTCTACCTTTTATATAATTAAAGGTGGTACTATCTGGAGCGATGAATCCTCCGCGAGCACCCATCTCTATCGACAGGTTACAGAGCGTCAGTCGGCCCTCCATCGACATAGCCTTAACCGTAGAACCGGCATACTCGATGAAATATCCCGTAGCACCGCTTGTAGTGATCTGTGCCATCAGATACAAGGCCACATCCTTAGCCGTTACACCTTTGCCCAGCACGCCGTTGATGCTGATACGCATCGACTTAGGCTTCTGTTGCAGAATGCATTGCGACGCCATCACCATCTCAACCTCACTGGTGCCGATGCCGAATGCTACGGCTCCCATAGCGCCATGAGTAGATGTGTGCGAATCGCCACAGACTATCGTCATTCCTGGCAGACTCAATCCCTTCTCGGGGCCAACTACGTGGATGATACCATTGTCCTTCGACATCATGCCGTAGTGTGTCAATCCGAACTCGGCGGCATTCTTTGCGAGCGCATCTACCTGAGCCTTCGATACAGGGTCAACGATGGGTTTGTCCTGATCGTGCGTAGGTGTGTTGTGATCAGGCATGCAGAATATCTGCTTGGGGCGGAAACACTTCAGTCCGCGAGCCCTCATACCGTCGAATGCCTGGGGCGATGTCACCTCGTGACAATACAGTCGGTCGATGTAAAGCTGTTGTGGTCCGTCGTCAACCTTCTGCACCACGTGCTTATCCCATATCTTATCAAATAGCGTATTCATTCCTCTTCAGTCTTAAATTTGTTGATACAATCTATATAAGCCTCGACCGATGCGGTTACGATATCGGTGTTGGCGCCGAATCCGTAGTACAGACTTCCGTCGTACTCCACCTGCATGTGTACTTTACCCACATCGTCGCTTCCCTTCGAGATAGCCTGAATGGTGAATTCCTTCAGCGTCATCTGCTTCATGATAATCTTCTTCAGGGCCTTGATGGCGGCATCTACAGGACCGTTACCTGATGCTGCAGCCTCGAATTTCTGTCCGCTGATATCGAGTCCGATAGAAGCAACACTCTTCACGCCCTTACCTGTAGTAACTTGTAGGAAATCAAGTCTAACAGCATGAGTATCAGCCATATCCGCACCAGCAAGCATCAGTGCATCGGCATCTGTAACCTCTTTTTTCTGGTCGGCCAATACCAAGAACTTCTCGTATACCTTGTCCAACTTCTCCTCCGACAGATCCACACCGTTCACGTGCAGACGATGCTTCAAAGCGGCACGACCAGAGCGGGCTGTCAGTACTATTGAGTTGTCGTCGATACCCACATCCTTGGGGTCCATTATCTCGTATGTCTGTACGTTCTTCAGCACTCCGTCCTGATGTATTCCGCTTGAGTGTGCGAATGCATTTCGGCCAACGATAGCCTTGTTGGGTTGTACAGGCATATTCATCAGACTCGATACCATACGTGATGTAGGATAAATCTTTGTGGTGTTGATGTTAGTCTCGATTTCCAACTGCTTGTGGCACTTCAGTATCATCGCTATCTCCTCGAGCGATGTGTTACCCGCGCGCTCTCCTATTCCGTTGATGGTCACCTCTACCTGTCGTGCTCCGGCCATCACACCGCTCAGCGAGTTGGCCGTAGCCATACCCAGATCGTTGTGGCAATGGGTAGAGATGATTGCGCGGTCGATATTATCCACATGCTCCATCAGATACTTTATCTTGTCGTGATACTCCTCGGGCAAGCAGTATCCGGTGGTATCAGGTATGTTTACAACCGTTGCTCCGGCCTTAATTACCGCCTCTACCACCTGTGCCAGATACTCATTATCCGTACGTCCGGCGTCTTCGCAATAAAACTCCACATCGTCCACAAATCTCTTGGCATACTTGGTTGCTGCCACGGCGCGTTCCAATATCTCCTCGCGGGTTGAGTTGAATTTGTACTGTATATGCTCGTCGCTAGTGCCGATACCGGTGTGTATACGCTTGTGCTTGGCATACTGCAGAGCCTCGAATGCCACGTCGATATCGCGCTCTACTGCTCGTGTAAGCGCACAAATCACTGGCCAGGTCACGGCTTTTGAAATCTCAATCACACTGTTAAAGTCGCCAGGACTTGAGATAGGGAATCCTGCTTCGATCACATCCACGCCGAGCTGCTCCAGAGCCTTGGCCACCTGAATCTTCTCTACGGTGTTCAACTGGCATCCGGGCACCTGTTCGCCGTCGCGGAGCGTTGTGTCGAAAATAAACAATCTGTCACTCATTTCTGTTTCTATATTTTTACGGTTTGACTTATTCCAAGAAAAAAGCCTTTCACACTCGGAAGTGAGAAAGGCTCTATATAACATTCATTAATCTTACATCTAACTTATGCGTACACCTAAATCACTTCCGCCTGCCCCATGCAGTCGAATAATAATTAGGCCATTAAGTAGATTCAGACTCTTCATACTTACTCTCATTTTTGATTTCGGCTGCAAAAGTAATCATAATCTTTGGAATAAACAAACAATTCGTAACTTTTTTATCGAAAAATCTTTCATTTTATTACTTTCTCCCACTTTTGGCGGGATAATCGTATATCAATTCTTTATCTTTCTGCATAATTTTATCACTATTTCGATTGCAAATATAGAAAATTTATTTGTAACTTTGCATCCGAAAAGTTGTAAATAAATGAAAAAGGTATTAATATCTATTATATCACCCGTTCTACTTCTGTCGGCATCTACCTTTGTGATGCCCCGTCCTGCCCATCGCGGCATGCAGCTTAGCGCAGAACTGAGAAACACGATTCCCGCACACCCCGCCGATAGCGCACATCGCGATACTATACCCGCTCTGGGCGACGAATTCAAGTATTACTTCGACCGTCATAACGTGATGGACGAGGGTTATGAGATGGTGGCAGCCTTTGCCAACGGCAAGCGTCTCACCATCGACCCCGCACGCCGACTCTCCGTATGGAATGTCGGTTCGTGGCGTAATCGCATCCACGAGGGCACCGTTCTAACCCTCGATTCGGCCGGTTTCACCATCATTGCCACCTACGATGCCGATACCATCAAGACGGGATTGCGCGTTGACACCCTGGGTACATATCTGGGCGACTTCAAGGGCACTGAGGCCTGTGGCCACGGAGCTTATGTTACCAGCGACGCGTATTTCGAGGGCCACTGGACCGATAATATGCGCGACGGATTCGGCATACAGCTGTTTACTCCTGCCGACGACGATCCACGACTGCAGGTGGGCGAATGGAAGAAGAACCGATTCTGGGGCGAACGCATGAAGTACACCTCCGAGCGTATCTATGGCATCGACATTGCCCGATACCAGCACGGCAAGGGTCGCCGCCCCCTCCCCATCAATTGGAAACAGCTAAGTATCAGCTACTTGGGACGCAAGTCGCATAAGAATGTTCACGGCACGGCCGATTACCCCGTATCGTTCATATTCATCAAGAGCACCGAAGGCACCAGCATACGCAACAAATTCTACGTGTCCGACTATGCCGCCGCCCGCAAACAGGGCATCCCCATCGGCGCATATCACTTCTTCTCGCTCAAGACTTCGGGTGCGGCTCAGGCTCAGCATTTCATCAACAATACGCTCTTTAAGCACGGCGACCTGCCACCAGTGCTCGACGTAGAACCTAGCGACGCACAAATCATGGCGGCTGGCGGCCCCGAAAAGATGTTCCAGCAGATACGTGTGTGGCTCCAGATGGTCAAGCGCCGTTGCGGAGTTTCACCTATCTTATATATAAACCAGATGTTCATCAACAAGTACTTAGGGTTGGCTCCCGACATCAAGCGCGACTACGACGTGTGGATAGCCCGCTACGGCGAATACAAGCCCGATGTGCGCCTGGCCTTCTGGCAACTTTGTCCCGATGGCCGTGTAAAGGGCATTCAGGGCGAGGTCGACATCAATGTGTTTAATGGCTACAAGAGCCAGTTCCAGGAGTTCGTGGCCACCAAGAGTATAAAATAATAATTATGAAGACGATACTGATATTGGTTGGCAAGACCACCGACAAGCACTTTCAGGCGGGCATCAACGACTATTGCGACCGCATAGGCCACTATATGCCGTTCGAACTCATTACTATCCCCGAACTCAAGAACACCAAGAGTCTGAGCGAGGACCAGCAGAAACAAGCCGAGGGCGAACTCATTCTGAAACAGATTCAGACCAGCGACACCGTTGTGCTGCTCGATGAGCACGGCAAGGAGTTTCGTAGCATAGAGTTTGCCAAGTGGCTTGAGCAGAAACGAAATACAGCCCGCCGACTGGTATTTGTCATCGGCGGACCGTATGGATTTTCGCAAGCTGTATATTCTCGTGCCAACGAGCAGCTATCGCTTTCTAAAATGACGTTTTCTCATCAGATGATTCGCCTCGTCTTCACCGAGCAGATCTATCGTGCCTGCACCATAATCAAAGGCGAACCGTATCATCACGAATAATTATAGGTCATTGTAATTCTGCACACTAAACGTGGTGGTTTGCATATCGCCCGTGTCGAATCCACGCTTCAGCCAACGCTTGCGCTGGTCGCTGGTGCCGTGGGTAAACGATTCGGGAGTTGCCCTACCCTGCGCCTTCTTCTGTAGCCAGTCGTCGCCGATAGCCTTAGCAAGCTCCAGACCCTTCTCCAGGTCGCCATACTCCATCGAGTGGTTCATAGCGTCCTCGTAGTGAGCCCACACTCCGGCATAGTAGTCGGCCAGCAACTCCAGTCGCACACTTATCTGGTTGGCCGTCACTTTATCTGTCTGATTCATAGCCGAATGCGCCTTGTTGAGCGTACCCGTCAGGTATTCGATATGATGTCCTATCTCGTGGGCTATCACGTAGGCATAGGCAAAGGTGTTACCCTCCACACCCAGTTGGCGTTTCATCTGTGTAAAGAACGACAAGTCAACATATAGCTTCTGGTCGCCCGAGCAATAGAACGGTCCCACGGCAGCAGTAGCCGATCCGCACGCAGAGTTCACCTGATTGGTAAACAGCACCAGCGTTGGGAACTGATACTCGCCCCAGCCTTGATCCTGGAAAATCTTGGTCCACACCTCCTCGGTACTAGCCAGAATCTTCTTGCAGTCCGATGCCAGTTCCTGTTCCTCCTCGGTAAAGTTTTCTTCGCCCACGGTCTCGGTTGGCGCCTGCATCTGTTGTGCAGCCTGTAGTCCGGCCTGTAGCGGGTCACCACCACTCATCCAGGCAAACAGGGCGGCAATGATGATACCGCCGATACCTCCGATTCCCACTTTAGCACCACCGCTAAGTCCGCGTCGATCCTCTACATTCGAGCTTTCTCTTCGTCCATCTAATCTCATAGTCTTTTAGGTTTTATTATTTAATGTTTAACGTCATCGTACCGTCATGTGGAAACAGCCCTGCTTCACCTCATATTTTATGTAGCATCGGCCTTGTTCGCGCATATCGCGAAGCACCTCGCTCAGCACATACTTCAACGAGTCGTTACGCACGGCTCGTCGGGCTGGTCCGTTAGGATTCTCCACCGTTTCATAGCGGTTGTAGCATATATCAAATGTGGTGCCATACAGGTGGCACGAGTTCTCGGTAGCATTACCGTTGTGTCGGCGCAGCTTCACCACATCGGCCTCCGAACGTAGCACACTGGTCACTATCGGTCGATGCAAGGGTATGCCCTTCACATACAGACTATCAAAGAATGCCTGACCGATATCTTGTAGCAGCACAGCCGCACGAGGCACCAGATATGGGATGCTTGAGTATAGCGGATCGATGTGATAATACGGGTTTGCGCCCACATACACCAGTTCGTTCTTACGTTTCTCGGCGTCCTCGCGATTTTTAACGCGCTTCACACCGTATTTCATCGCTGCCGACAGCTGAACTGCCTGAGTATCAGGGAAACAAGCCTTGAAATTGGGTACAGATAGTATGCGATGTTTTTTCGAAATATGGCCGATGGGCTTCACTTCGGCTGGGCCGCCAGTTGGAGCATCCATCTCTGCGTCGCCATTGCCAGGAGCACTCACCTCGCTCGATACGTTAGCATTGCTCTCAGCCACCTGCGGAAATGCCGCGCGCACCCCCGCAAGGACCAAAACCGCCCCTGTAAAACCTATCAAATATCGTTTTTTTGTCAGTTTCATCTAAAAATTTTCTTTTGCGTTGCAAAGATACAAATAATTTTTGTAACTTTGTGCCCAAAATTAAAAAACTTCAGCATTTGATAGAGAAACATATCGTATTAGAAGACATTGACCCCGTCATTTTCTATGGGGTTGGCAACGGGCACTTACAGATGATACGCTCGCTTTATCCAAAACTGCGCATCATGGCCCGCGACAATGTTGTCCGCGTACTTGGCGACGAGGAGCAGATGGCTGCCTTCGAAGAAAGTGTAGAGAAACTCCGCGCCCACGTACTCCGTTTCAATTCTCTCGGCGACGAGGATATCCTGGATATTATTAAAGGTAAGCGCACGCGCGACGACGTGCCCGATGGCGTAGTGGTCTACTCCATGTCGGGTCGCCCCATCAAGGCGCGCACACCTAATCAGCAGCGACTCATCGAGGCTTATAACCACAACGACATGGTGTTTGCCGTTGGTCCTGCCGGTACTGGTAAGACCTACCTCTCTATAGCCCTCGCCGTAAAGGCCCTGAAGGATAAGACCGCTAAGAAGATTATCCTCTCGCGCCCTGCCGTTGAGGCTGGCGAGAAACTGGGATTCCTGCCAGGCGATATGAAGGAGAAGATCGATCCCTATCTGCAACCGCTCTACGATGCACTCGAGGACATGCTGCCACAGGTCAAGTTGCAGGACATGATGGAGAAACACATCATCCAGATAGCCCCGCTGGCATTCATGCGCGGTCGCACACTCAGCGATGCTGTAGTAATCCTCGACGAGGCTCAGAACACCACACCCGCCCAGATACGCATGTTCCTCACCCGTATGGGATGGAACACCAAGATGATCATCACGGGCGATATGACCCAGATAGACCTGCCCCACTCGCAGAAGAGCGGACTCATCGAGGCCCTGCATATATTAAATAATGTAGAGGGCATAGGTATCGTAAATCTGGACCGCGGCGACATCGTGCGCCACAAACTCGTAACCCGCATCGTAAATGCCTACGAGCAGTTCGACAAAGAGATGAAGGAATAGAAAATTTGATATAAAGATGAAAGCATTAACTAAGACGGACTTTAAGTTCGAAGGACAGAAGAGCGTTTATCACGGCAAGGTTCGTGACGTTTACAACATCAACGACAATCTGATGGTAATGGTAGCCACCGACCGTATTTCAGCATTCGACGTAGTGCTGCCAAAGGGTATCCCCTTCAAGGGTCAGGTGCTCAATCAGATTGCAGCCAAGTTCCTCGATGCCACTACCGACATCTGCCCCAACTGGAAGCTGGCCACTCCCGATCCTATGGTAACCGTAGGCCTGAAGTGCGAGGGTTTCCGCGTTGAGATGATCATCCGCAGCATCCTTACCGGTTCTGCTTGGCGCGAGTACAAGAATGGCTGTCGCGAAATCTGCGGCGTAAAGCTGCCCGACGGCATGCGCGAGAACGAGCGTTTCCCCGAGCCCATCATCACCCCAACCACTAAGGCCGATGAGGGTCACGACATGAACATCTCTAAGGAGGAAATCATCGCTCAGGGTATCGTTTCGGCCGAGGACTATGCCATCATGGAGGACTACACCCGCAAAATCTTTGCCCGTGGTCAGGAGATTGCCGCCAAGCGCGGATTGATCCTCGTCGACACCAAGTACGAGTTTGGTAAGCGCGATGGTAAGGTTTACCTCATCGACGAGATCCACACCCCCGACTCTAGCCGCTACTTCTATGCCGACGGCTACGAGGAGAAGTTTGCTAAGGGCGAGCCCCAGCGCCAGCTGTCAAAGGAGTTTGTTCGTCAGTGGCTCATCGAGCACGACTTCATGAACGAGCCCGGACAGACCATGCCCGAGATTACCGACGAGTATGCCGAGAGCGTAAGCGATCGCTATATCGAGCTCTACGAGCACATCGTAGGCGAGAAGTTTGAGCGCGAAACCAGCAATGGCGACATCGCCGAGCGCATCGAGAAGAACGTAAGCGCCTGGCTGTCAGCCTTCAAGTCTCGCTAATGTTTCTGAAATTTAATGTTTCTGAAATTTAATGTTTAATGTAGTATGTACGAGCAGGAAAAAATCACTCCGTATCACGACGGCGAAAAGGCCTCGCAGGTAGAGCAGATGTTCGACAACATCGCCCCTACCTACGACAAGCTCAACCATCGCCTCTCGTGGGATATCGACCGCGGTTGGCGCCGCAAGGCCATCAAGGCTCTGGCACCATATAGCCCTCAGTCGCTGCTCGACATTGCTACCGGCACGGGCGACTTTGCCATACTGGCCGCACAGATGCTCAAGCCCAAGCGCCTGGTTGGCGCCGACATCAGCGAGGGCATGATGCAGATAGGCCGCGAGAAGGTAGCCTCACTGGGACTAAGCGACATTGTAACCTTCGAGAAGGAAGACTGTTGCCACCTATCTTATAATAGCGACACCTTCGACGCCGTAACTGCCGCCTTCGGCATTCGCAACTTTGCCGATCTCGATTCAGGTCTGCGCGAGATGTACCGAGTGCTCAAGCCCGGTGGTCATCTCAGCATCGTAGAACTTACCACACCGGTCAAGTTCCCCATGAAGCAGCTGTTCCGCATCTATTCTCACACGGTGCTGCCCGTCTACGGCCGACTCATCTCGCGCGACACCAGCGCCTACTCTTATCTCACCAAGACCATCGAAGCTTTCCCTCAGGGCGAGCGTATGGTCGACATACTGATGAAGGCAGGCTTTGCCGAAGCCTCGTTCCGCCGACTCACGTTCGGCATCTGCACGATGTATTTCGCAACTAAATAGGTATTAAGTAAAAATGGACAAGTACGGACTTATCGGCTACCCTTTGGGCCACTCATTCTCCATCAGCTACTTCAATCAGAGGTTTGCCGATGAAGGCATCGATGCCACGTATGAGAACTTCGAGATTCCTACCATCGACGAGTTGCCCGAGATCATTGCCCGCAACCCCGAGTTGCGCGGTCTTAACGTCACTATTCCTTATAAGGAGAAGGTCATCCCGTTCCTCGACAGCATCTCGCCCGAGGCTCGCGCTATAGGCGCCGTCAACGTCATCCGCGTGGTTCATCAGAAGAACAAGACCCTGCTCAAGGGCTACAACAGCGACGTAATCGGTTTCACCAAGAGTATCGAGTCGATGCTCGACCCCAAGTGGCACAAGAAGGCGCTCATCCTGGGCACAGGCGGTGCGTCAAAGGCCATCAACTACGGACTGAAGTCGCTCGGACTCGAGACGGTCTTTGTAAGTCGCTACGAGCGCCCCGACACTATCCAGTATAGCAGCATCACGCCCGATGTCATCAAGGAGTACAATGTGATAGTAAACTGCACACCCGTGGGCATGTATCCGCACACCGACGAGTGCCCACTGCTGCCCTACGAGGCTATGGACTCTCACACCATTCTCTACGACCTCATCTACAACCCCGACCAGACTCTGTTTATGCGCATGGGTGCAAAGCACGGTGCCGAGGTTAAGAACGGTCTCGAAATGCTTCTGCTCCAAGCCTTTGCCTCATGGGAGTTCTGGCACGAGAAGTAGATAGTTGATAGTTGACAGTTGATAGTTGATAGTTATGAGAGAAAGCATCATCGGAGAATAGAGCATGGCTTTTGCCATAAGGATAGTAAAGCTTTATCAATATCTATCAGAAGAGAAAAGAGAATATGTCATCTCAAAACAACTATTACGTAGTGGAACAAGCATCGGCGCAAATACAAGAGAAAGCAAAAATGCCCAAAGTAAAAACGACTTTATCAGTAAGCTAAACATTGCACTCAAAGAAGCTGATGAAACAGAATACTGGTTAGAGTTACTCTATCGTACTGATTATCTGGAAGAAAAAGAATTCAATTCTATATATAAAGATAATGCAGAATTAATTAAAATATTAACATCAATAATAAAGAAGTTGAAGTCGGATAATGACATATAACTGTCAACTATCAACTGTCAACTATCAACTTAATTGATATGGATAATAGATATATGATGCGTGGCGTTTCGGCCGCAAAGGAAGACGTTCACGCTGCTATCAAAAACATTGACAAGGGAATCTTTCCGCAGGCCTTCTGCAAGATTATCCCCGACATTCTGGGGGGCGACCCTGAGTATTGTAACATCATGCATGCCGATGGCGCCGGCACCAAGTCGGCTCTCGCATACATGTATTGGAAGGAGACTGGCGACCTTTCTGTTTGGAAGGGTATCGCTCAGGACGCCATCGTGATGAACACCGACGACCTGCTCTGCGTGGGTGCCGTCGACAACATCCTGGTAAGCTCCACCATCGGCCGCAACAAGATGCTCATCCCCGGCGAGGTCATCTCAGCCATCATCAATGGCACCGATGAGCTGCTGGCCGAGCTCCGCGAAATGGGCATCGGCATCTATCCCACTGGCGGCGAGACTGCCGATGTAGGCGACCTGGTTCGCACCATCATCGTGGATAGCACCGTTACCTGCCGCATGAAGCGCTCCGACGTTATCGACAATGCCAACATCCGTCCGGGCGACGTTATCGTTGGTCTGTCGTCAACTGGTCAGGCCACTTACGAGAAGCGTTACAACGGCGGTATGGGATCTAACGGACTCACCTCAGCCCGCCATGATGTGTTCGCCAAGTATCTGGCCGAGAACTATCCCGAGAGCTACGATCACGCCGTGCCCGACGAGCTGGTTTACAGCGGAAAGTACCGCCTTACCGATGCCGTAGAGGGTTCGCCCATCGATGCTGGTCAGCTGGTTCTCTCGCCCACCCGCACCTACGCACCCGTAATCAAGAAGCTGCTCGACGAGCTCCGTCCCGAGATTCACGGTATGGTACACTGCACCGGTGGCGCCCAGACCAAGGTGCTGCATTTTGTCAACGACAACTGCCGCGTCATCAAGGACAACATGTTCTCAGTTCCACCACTGTTCCGCGCCATCCACGAGTGCTCAGGCACCGACTGGAAGGAGATGTATCAGGTGTTCAACATGGGTCATCGCATGGAAATCTACGTGCGCCCAGAGATTGCCCCGAAGGTCATCGCTCTGGCCAGCACATTCAACATCGATGCCCAGGTAGTAGGTCATATCGAAGAGGGACCAAAATCTTTGACAATTAAGTCAGAGTTCGGCGAATTCAATTACTAAATATTATAAAGTGCAGAGGCTTCAACACCTCTGCACTTTTTCTTTTAAGCGTTGATTATGTTCACCTTGAGCTACGCTCTAGCTCGCTACCACTCGGTAGATCAAGCAAGCTTGTCTACGCTCGTATAAACGCGACCTTGCGGCGATTAGAGAACGGGCGCACCGCGAAGTGCAGCCATATCGCCCCATAGCGATTTCGCTCGATTAGCAGCTCATCAAAGTCTTGTTTCGATTCATCTGCGTAATCCAGCAGGATTGTCGCATAGCGAATCAGCTGCTCCATACCCAGCACGCGGATATCCACCGCGCAGCCCGTCAGGTGATTACTTCCCGCCACACCACCTATCTTTCTATTCAGCTGCGGACTGCGATAGCCAGAGTTTATACGTATAGGCTCCTCGCCTACTCCATACTTATCGTTATATCGCTTGCGCAATACCTCCAGCCACTCGCAAACTCGCTTAAGGTTTGCAATAGCCTCATGGCTAGGGATGTTATACACTTCAGGATGACTATTGCTCTTTGTAAACTCCCCGAGTTCAAAGTGAGGCGATAAGTGAGAGCCATCGAGCTTGTTCGAATGGCCGAGCGTAGCCTCACTCGGCGAAGCCAAGTGCTCAGAGAGGTTTGCTTGACTGTTTAATTGTACTATCTGTTCCATACTTCAATTTTTTAATTTCTGAATCTTTAAATTTTACATTTTCAATTTGACCCTGAGTACCAGCGTACCAGCGTCAGAATACTAAGATCGCAAGAAAAATCGTCGTGCAACAAAAAAGAACTGTGCAAATAGGCAAAATGTGAATAAATGGGATTTCAATATCCATTTCTACGTAGAATCAAAAAAATAACCTAATAATAATAAAAAATTCGCAAAAACGATAATTATTCGCAAATTATTTCTTATCTTTGCACCTGTAAGATATGAATTTAGATAATGAATATAGAATTTGAGAATACGGCTTTAGAGGAATTATACACCACTGGCAAGACCCAAGACCACCGATATAAACGGCTATCTAAGGACGTCGTGAAACAATACATCAAGGTGGTTAACTACATCAAGTCTGTCAATAGGCTGGAGGACCTCTTCCAAATAAAGTCGCTCCACTACGAGAAAAAGAAAGGCGACCTAAACGGTGTAGATGCAGTATGGATAAACGCTCAGTATCGCCTTTTCTTCTACAGTTCGCCTGATGAAACAGATATCATAGTAAACGCATTGTTATTTGAAATTTCGAAGCATTATGAGTAAGAAAGTGTTAACCCCATTCGTTGCCACACATCCTGGCGAAATGATTAAGGATGAGCTCAAAGAGCGTGGCATGACCCAGAAGCAGTTGGCTGATGAAACAGGCATCAAAACTTCTGTGCTCAGCGAGACCATTAATGGCAAGCGTAGCGTATCACTCAGTGTTGCAGTTGCTTTAGAAAAAGCCTTTGGGATTTCCGCTGATATTTGGATGAACATGCAGACGCAGTACGACCTCGATACTGCCAACATTGCAGAACGAGACAATCAGCACGAAAACGTTACTGTTACAATTCCTGTGCGCGATCGCAATCTTTTGAAAGAGATAGTTCGTAAGTTTGGTTGGGCTTGTGTATTCTAAGCAATCCCAACCTAACCTGACTGTCTTACCCTGAAAAACGTTGAATCAAAAAACGTTTTAAAATGGAGAAAAACGAAGATTCAGATTTATTGGAGTTGCAAGAACTTGCATTGAGACACAAAGAATCCAAAAAGCAAAAAACTTTGGATGAAAAACTTATGATTGTGAAGGCTCATTTGTTAAATCATGTTTCAATTTCACAATTGAGTGCAGATTTTCATGTAAATAGTCTAACTATTCGCAGATGGATTAGTACCTTTGCACCGCAAACCCTGAATATGATTGAACGGCTTTCCGCGGAGCCTATTCAACAAAAACAAGGGTTAAAAGAGAATTATTCAACTTCTGTCAGGGATAAGGATTAAGGTACCAAAAGAGCATTCAACCTATGGCAGGGTTAAGTTAAAAACCATTCAACTTTTTCTAGGGTAACATAGTATTTGCACGCTAAGACATTAATACATTAATACATTTCCGAAATTCGAAAGTAGAGGATGGGGAGAGTGTGCGCTGATAGTATTAGATGATTATCTTATTTATATTTTATATATATTATATATATATATTATAATATATATATATAATATATATAAAATCATAACAACCTGCACGGCACAATTGATTTTACAAAATGTATTAATGTATTAATGTATTAATCTTAGTGTATAGCAGGGCGATTTGAGTGGTACGGCAGAATCTGGTAGATAGTTTACGAGAATTTTATAAAAAAAGCCGAACTTTCTCATAGATTGCGCGGCAGTATCTTTCGGATTTGTTATATAGGGGCATATTTTGCACAAAATATTTCTTTACATTTTAACACTTCAAGAAAACTCGAAAAATAACTGTTAAAAAGTTTGGTTTGCATCATTATTTTTCGTACCTTTGCACCCGTAATCAAGAAACAAAGTGCACAAGTGGATTGAGACACACACGAGAGTAAGTAACTTTTAGTAATTAACCATTTAAAACACATTTTAAGAGTATGGCGAAGATTTTTTATGAAGTGCGACAGAACAAGAATGCGAAGTCGAGCATCAAGGGCAAGTGGTTTGCCCACAGTAAGAGTGTAGAGACCATGAATACCCGCAAGCTGGCCAAGCACATCAGCGAGCATGGTAGTGTGTATACCACCGACGTGGTGTTTGGAGTGCTGGAGAAGTTCCGCAGCTGTCTGGTGGAGATGCTGCTGGAGTCGAAGCGTGTGAAGATCGACGGTCTGGGCACCTTCTTTACCACCATCGAGAATGAGCCCGGTGGCGCTGATAAGAAGGAGGATTTCAATGTGGCCAAGAACCTGAAGGCTCTGCATATCCGATTTATGCCCGAGCAGGAGCAGGAGATGAATATCAGCTCTCGCGAGTTCATCAAGAAGGCTGAGTTTATCAATGTCGACGCTATGGGCGGCGAGAAGAAGGAGTCGACCGGTGGCTCAGGTTCAGGATCTGGTTCAAACCAGAGCGGTAATACCGGTGGAGGCGGTGACGACAGTGGCATGGACCAGAACTGATGGAGCAGCGAGCACAGAGCCATGCTCGCATGAGCTCTGTCGAGTCGCGACAGAAGTCGACCAAAGGTCAACTAGACCATAGGTCAATTAGACCACTAGGGGCATGGGGCCTCAGCGCCCCACCCCTCTCTCCTAAAACGAGTAATTAACCTAATAACCTAATTAACCATGACAAAGAAAGAGACGATTAAGTTTATTGTACAGATCATAGCATCTGTTGCTACGGCCATAGTAACGGCCCTCGGGGCCACATCGTGTGTAGGCGCATGAGAACAGGCCACGTAGCTATCGGGACTGCGAAGCCCTGCTGTGACATAGCCAAAGACCTGCACGTGCGTGGTCCGCCACGCATACTGCAACAGGCTGTAAAAGTAGTTGTTTGTTTTCCATTTACATAATTTTCTTTCATATAGATTCCGCTCTCAGGCAAGCGTGCCTGGGAGCGGATTTATATATGTGTAAATGCGTAAGCGAACGGGAGAAGCGCGAGCTTTAATCCATCGGATAGACTACGCCCATGCGGCGGCGGAGTTCGTCCATCTGGGCCATGATGTACATGATGTCAGGTATCTGTCCCTTGACAGTCATATCTTTTTGATGACCTTGCATGGATTACCTACAGCGACAGAGTTTGAAGGTATATCCTTTACTACAACTGAGCCTGCGCCAATGCTTACATTATCACCGATTTCCACTCCAGGGAGGATGGTGACGCTGCCGCCAATCCATACGTTGTTTCCTATAGTGACGGGCTTTGCCCATTCCTGACGGCTATTTCGCTCCACAGGGTCAGTACTATGGCATGCAGTATAGATGCTGACATTGGGACCGATGAAACAGTCGTCGCCAATGGTGACGCGTGCTTCATCGAGAACGGTGAAGTTGAAATTGGCAAAGAACCGCTTTCCTATACTTATCTGCTTGCCATAGTCGCAACGGAATGGCTGATTAAGATTGAATTCGTCATCAGCCACGTGGCCGAACAACTCTTTGATGATTTCCTTCATCCTTTTGGTCTCAGATGGCCGGAGCGAGTTATACTCAAAGATCTTATCCCTTGTGGTGGTTAATTCTTCCAACAAGTCTTGGTCAACTGCAGAATAAATCTCACCTGCAAGCATCTTTTCTTTCTCAGTCATATCTATCGTATTATTTTGGCTTTTTGAAGGTTGTCGAAGTCATCCCAGAAGTCCTCCTGTTCATCGTCTGTGAATCCATCGTTCTCTATTTCCTTCAAGATGGCATCCAGCAACTGTGTCTTGGAGATGTTTAAGTTAGGGTCAACATCAATGGGATACGTGAGGATGTCACCCAACGAGCCGACGTGGCAGTTAGTAACAGCAATGTCACCGTTTGCTACGTTTACCTGAATATGGCGGGATGTGCCATATTCGGGTATCGTATTACAGAGCTTCTGGTATAGTGGATTGCCGTCATACTGTTCAGAATCTACGGAGTTGATGAGTTCGCGGAGTGTCATAGCAGTCCTGATACGATATCACCATGACGATGCTCGTCATTCTTTACGCTTTCAACCTCGGGGAAGTCGGCAATCAGATGCTCATAGGCTACGGCTGCGTCGTATTCCCCTTTAGCGATGATCTTGTATAGACGCTTCTTGCCCAACAGATAATAGAGTATGGGCATGATGCGGGCCATCGTCTTCTTTGGTTTCAATACCTGCTTTGTATAGGCATGGAACACGCTTGCGTGCCTGCCTTCTTCCTTTGCTAACTGCAGGAACGCCTCACGTTCCTTATCCGTCTTGACCACCTTGGCCAGACGCTGATACATCAGTACGGCATTAAGTTCGCCCTGCTGACTACGTAGTAATTCTTTTAATTGTTCTTGTGTCATAATTCTGTTATAATTCTAATTTCCAACCATTATCCCCGTGATAGATCATCTGGCGTGATGTCAGGTACCTGTCCCTTGACAGCTTGAGGCGGCGGCGAAGTTGATGCCGCAAATCAGGGCTGCGGCCATCGTCCATTGAAATAGCTTTCGCATAATCGTATAGTTTTTTTATTCCGTGACGGTGATGACCAGCGACATGTCGCAGTTCTTCAGAATCTCTACCATGCGGTCCTCGTCGAAGGCGATGCAGCCACCGGTGTAGGTTTTCGTGCCCTTCACGTGGATGAAGATGGCACTGCCCTTGGGATAGACGCAGGCCTTGTTGAAGTCGGTGGCGATGCCATAGTTGTACTGCGGCTGATAGGAGTACATCTCCTCGCCCGTGCACTGGTGATGGGTCTCGGCGGTATCGATAATCTTGTTATAGTACTCACAGTCCTCGTCGCAGGCATACGTCGAGGGCTTCACATCGATGTAAGGCATCGTGGTGCCGGGATTAGGCTTAATGCCGAAAGCCGACAGCGGGCGCAGCGTGCCGAGGGGTGTTTTGCCGTCGCCCTCGCCCGTCTTGCCCAGGCCGTTCTTGCCCACATATACGTCGGTAGTGAAGAGCACCTTACCATCAACCGTCAAGCGGGCCTTGCCCGCACTGCCCTGCACGTCGTAGATTTCGAGCAGCTGTCCCTTCTGAGTGGGATTATCCTCTTTTGAACACGATGTGAACACACTTGCGCCACAAATCAGGGCTGCGGCCAATGCCCATTGAAATAGCTTTTTCATATTACACATTTGTTTTATTGTTCCTGTTTAGTCTAGTCCGTGGGTTTCGTGATATTTGGTATGCGTAGTGGAATTGGCCTCATTCGTGGCGACGGAGTCGCGCAGCCCTTCGTTGGCGTTCTGAGCGTTTTCTTTATCATTGCCCACGTATTCCATGCCCACAGCCCATCCATCGTTGGGCGTATCATCTACGTACACATAATACAGTGTTACCGCTACGCCGCATAATAGGATGATTGCGATGGTCAGCACCCGCTTAAAAACTTTCTTTCGCAAAATCTTTCTCATAATCGCGTTGGTTTAATTGTTACACGTTATTTTTTTAGTTTACTGAATCTTTTCCATTTCTACCGTGGCGGTGTAGGTTGAGCCGTCGGCGTTCTGGCGCAGCGACTTCCACTTCATCACACCGTTTTGGATGGATTCGATCTCCCACCACTGGCGCTGTTCGCCTTCGGCGTCGTTCTTCCAGCGGGCGTAGAACATGTAGCCGTCAACGACGTACTGATTAAAGTCATCAACCATCATTTCCCAGTCAGCGTCGCCCACCTTGCGTGAGTAAACATAGGTGCCGTCGGCCTTGATCTGCCAGCGCTCATTCCAACCTTCGGAGTTCTTACCCTCCCAGGTGCCAATGACGTCCTGGCGGTGATGTCAGGTACTGAAGTGAACCCAGAAAGTTGGACACAACTTGATGGTTCAAAATGAAACGACATTGTAGTTTAGAAGAAAAGTTAGCAGTTATTAAACTGGTAGAGCAAGGTCAGTCAGCTCGTTCTGTGTCTGACA
>JAEEGH010002230.1_pt1 | contig 52648 bp, 28 predicted proteins | sample 9134181 | NCBI WGS metagenome assembly JAEEGH01 (sample SAMN16246544, study PRJNA631951) | gut metagenome | biome: gut microbiome; feature: rumen; material: DP-attached | host: Bos | place: Iran: Karaj | collected 2018-10 | reverse complement strand
CTGACGGGCAGCATTACTGCAGGCACGTCGCACCTGAACGACTTGCGCAACATGACGCTCAGCAAGATATATAGTGGCGACGAGACAAGGCCGGCACCATCCTGCGGCAACTTCGTCATGTCGTCGGAACAGGACCAGACGCTGAACTTTACCACCTCTACCAACAGCCGCGATGCCGCTGGTGACTACTACTACGATCTGACGAACCAGCCGCTGGTCATTGAGCGCATGGCTGCACGCATTGACTTCTGGGCTGTCAACGGCACCTATAACGCCGACAAGGCTGGCTACGTGTACGATGTAACTGGTGGCGGCTCTGACAAGTTTGTTGTCACGGGCATCATGCCCTTCAACCTCAACAATGGCACAAACATCGCAGAGACGAGTTTTGGCAAGGAATACCTGCTGAAGCGTCTGACACCCAGTCTCAGCGAGGTCGCACCTCAGTGGCTGGCTTCTGAGGGCCCATACACTACTGATCCTGCTTACTATTATGTGCTGGACCCCCAAACGATGGGTAAGGTCACAGCTGCACATCCCTCTTTGACCAATTCGCTTGAGAGTGTCAAAGACCTGTCTGCTGCGGCCTTTGCCAGCAGTGGCTACTACAAGAGTATTGCTGCCATGCATGGTGTGATAGCATCCGGCGGAGGGTATGCCTCACTGGAGGATGGCTCTTTGTCGGGCGAGGACGTTATCGTGGCATATCCCATGGAGAACACGCTGCTGCAGGAGTCGCCTCTGTATTATCATGCTACAGGCATTGCCATCGAGGGCTGGTACTACGGCGGTGGCCTAACCGATGCCAGCCCCAAGCGCATGGTGTTCTATGGCTATATGCGCCATCATGGTGAGGGCACGGCCACGTCGTATGAAGTCAACGCTACCAACGACGTCAACGCTCTACAGGATGCCTCGACGGTAATGAACTTTGGTATTGTCCGCAACAATATCTACCGTGTACGCGTGTCGGGAGTTGACGTGGTGAAGGGAACGCTCAAACTCAAGATAGAGGAAAAGAAGTGGCGCCATGTGGACAATCCGACGATATACATCTAATAGGATTTGAGAATTGAGATTTGAAGATATGAAAATGGTGAAACACCTTATCTATTATATGAGCCTGCTGGCCACCGTGCTGCTATCTGCCTGCACGGATAATGATGCCACTATAGCAGATGAACCTCTGCCCGACGGCATGGGACGCATACGTATTGCTATCAGCTCACCGGAGATTGTTGGAGGGGGAACCACCCGTGGTGTCAACACCGTGCCTTGGGAAGACCCCGACCACGAATGGGAGAAGCTGCAAAACTTCCGTATCTACATCTGCACGGAATCGAATCAGGTGGTGGATATCATTGAGGGCACCAAAGCAGATATGACTGGAGAGGCAGGAACAGCAAGCACTTATAACAAGAGGTCAAAGGAATTGAAATCCAGTCCGTTGACCGCAGGCAAGTATCATATCTTCGCCACCGCCAACTTCAATTCCTCTGAAGCTGCCACCAATTCTGCCAATGAAGACGATGTCTATGACGACGGAATAAGCGTGGGCTCTATCATCGACCCCGCCAACAACACCTTTAAGTTTGCCAACGGATATAGCAATAAGAATATCCCTATGACGGGTAAGCTGACCGATACAGATGGTACGCTGAAGACGGTTACCGTCTACAATGCTAAGGAAACCGATGCAGGTATCATCTCCGTCTGGCGCGTGTTGGCCAAGATGCAGTTCTACTTCACCAACCAGTCGGATACAAAGATTCGAATCAAGAGCGTTGAGGTGGAACCTCTTAACAATATTGCTTCGGGTGACGATGCAGGGAAGGGGCTCATCTACCTCTTCAGCAAGGACTATCTGGAGTCGGAAAAGAACCTTAAACCCAATACTGCAGGGGCTTCGAAGATTGATAAGGGCGTTACCGCTACTTGGGCGCTTCACGATGATGTTGCAACGAATGCTACCGTGTCGGAATCGGGCATGTTGGCTTCTGCCAGTCTTTCGTATGGCAGCGACAAGCTGACAGCAACGGGACCGCGTGTAGCGAATGATTTGGCAGGAACCAAACTGCAGAAGTTCAATGCCAATGTCTTCGTTCCTGCCCCCGACCCCGAACATGATCCTCCAATTACCCGCGATGAAGATGCGACGATTACCTTTACCGTGAAGCCTGCGAGTGGCGTCACTTTCAAGCCGACCCACCTGTCGTTCAAGGCCTGCAGAGTAGGTACTGATGGCGGTAATTTCGATGTGGTAACTGTCAATGGCAGTACGGTCACGGAGATAGCAAAAGGGGTGAGACCTGAGCGTAGCAACGTAGCTCCCTACGTTTCCTCATACGAGTACACCCTGAACGCCCCTGCCATTACCAATGCAGACGAATATACCGTAAAGATTTATCTCTATAATCTACTTGAGAATAAGGAGTATGCCTTCAGCGATGTGGTCATCACGGGCATTGCCACGCAGAATATTTCGGTGGCACCAGCGGCTTCCAATGCTACTGATGGCGTGACCCTGCCCAGCGATGCCATGTCTTCCGACATTGGCGCTTTTGAGTACCTGCCTTCATCGCCGCTGGAGCTCGCAGCAGGAGCCACTACCCATGATCCGTTCTTCTTCTACGTCAACGAAACAGATAAGTCGTTCACCACGATCAACAACCAGCTGTCGCTGCGCTTCAAGATTCAGCGATGGAACGCTACGACGAATAGTTGGTACGACGATGAGATACGCTACGGCGTGACCACCCATTATGGCGACGGCACGACAGGCCACGATGGATTCAACGTCATCCGCCGCAACGACTGGATACACATTCCTGTGGTGCTCACCGACTGGCAGTTCCGCGTCGAGCCGCTCGCCTTCGTGCCCATTGCCGGCTATCCCGCCACAACGGTCAGCAGCGACGGGCTTACCGCCACCTTCAGCACGGGTGGCATGATAGCCCTGCAGCCATTTATCAAGAAATATAGTGAAGAGACGTGGCGCTCATTCGACATACACGACCCGGAAATCAGCGACATATCCATCTCATGGAAGAGTCAGACGGGCAGCGAAAGCCTGGTGACGACACCCTTCATCTACGACCCAATTACCAAGAGCATCATCGGCGAGCTGAACAACAACCTCGGCGCAGGAACCTATAAAACCTCGATAACCGTCAATGCGACACTCGACTCGTATCCCTACAGCTTCACGTTCAACGTGGTGCTGAAAAAGACGGAATAGAAAAAACACCTCAACACCTCACTCGATAGGGCTGAAATGCCGATGTACAAAGGCTCTGCGGTAGGTGAGGTGTTTGCTGAACACCTCACCTAACACCTCACTCAACACCTCACTATCGTCGAGGAAAAAAGTGAGACAAGAGAGAGGAAAAAGTGATGAAAACCTGAGAAGAAAATGAGGAGAATGTTCAGGAAAAAAGTGAGGTGTTGAGTGAGGTGTTGAGTGAGGTGTTGCTGAAACACCTCACCTCTCAAAACCCCGATAAACACAGGGGTTTCCGAAGATTAAGTGAGGTGTTGAGGTGTTTTTGCAAAAATGCGCTTCACGATTCGGAAGAGAAAAAATACGGGGAGTTTACCCGGACTAAACAGGGTAGTTTGCCCGGACTAAACAGGGTAGTTTACCCGTACTAAAAGGGCGGTTTACCCGTACTAAATAGGGCAGTTAGCCTGGCTAAATAGGGTAGTTAGCCTGCCTAAGTAGGGCAGTTAGCCCGCCCATAAAGGATAGGAAACAGAACAAAACGATATAAAGCAATGAAGATTAAACAGCTTCTCAGACATACCACCATACTGCTCCGCACAGCGCTTCTGCTCGGGGCCATCGCTTTTGTGAACGTACAGCAAGCTCAGGCACAGACTGCGGCACAAAGGGCTGAAATGCCTGATGCATTTGAGACTATTGATCCAACCCAGGTAGATTGGAGCCAAGAACCGTATTTCTATATTCAGTTTGATGAAGGTAATGTACATAGCTTCTTGGGAGAGTTTGGATTAACTAATTTAATGCATGCAAAAGATTATGTTCCTTTTGCCAAGAATATTCAATGGACCTTAGTCCCTACAGGTACTGCTGGCCAATACTATTTGAAAAGCCGAAATGGTAACTATTTACGTCAATGGCCTTCTAACCCTGATTATTGTGGTGCATCTCCGGATGTAAATGATGATAGATATAAGTTCACCCTTACTTCCCTGTCAGATGGTTATTATGAACTTTTAAGAGATGTTTTCTGCTTAGGTCGTGAAAATGGCAATGAATGGGGAAGAATCAGAGTGGGATTCAATCCAGGTAGTCCTCGAGCTCGCCTACGTTTTGCTAAATTGAAATCAAATATTGCTCATATTATCTATTATAGAGGTGAGCATGCTGATGGTAAAGATAATATAGGAGATGATAGTTCTCAGCCTTGGAATCCTTCTGCTACAGAAACCCGCCACTACCTGACCTATTCTGGAGCAGACTATGGCACGAGAAGTTTGATAGACAACGGCACATTGGAAGGAAACGATGCAAGTTGCTTTTTCTCACCTAATGGTAATACCCAATCAACTATCACTAATGTCGGTAGGGAAAATAGCCGCGGTATAAAGGTGGAGAGTAGTGGAGATGAAACTTATGAACATGACACCCAATTCTTTATTAAAGCTAAGAATATTATTCCTATTGGGACAACGGTGCGTGTGGACTTCGACTATAGGGCTGATGTTGATGTAAAAGGGATAGGGACTCAAGCTCAAGCACAACCATCTCAATATAATCACTGGGATGTAATCGGAAGTATTAACTTCACAACGAACTGGCAACACTTTAGTAAAGAGTTTGTTGTCACCGAGGATATGGGCAATAATACCGATCAAGGTAGAAATAATACCTTTCAGACAATTGCTTTCAACTTGGGAAAAAAGGCTGCAACCAGTTTTTACTTTGATAATATCGTATTCACTTTTGACGATGCAGATGTGTCGTCAAGACAATCTATTATTCCGAAAAACAAATCACTTTGGACGCTGCCGACAGCTGCAGCCTATCATCAGGATGGCCTTTGGGCACTAGAACCTGTTGGTAATAATGGCGAATTCTATATCAAGAAGTACGGAACAGAGGAGTATTTGAATGTCACACAGTCTGGTACTCAGTATTTCAGCGACTTAGGAGCAAAAGATGCCTTATTCGGCAAATACAAACTTGAAGACCCCAATGCAAACCGTTATACGGCCATTCAGAATACGCAGTATTCATCATTATCACTTACCGAAAGCCTGTTCAAAAACTGGAACGGGTGTGGGGCTGGTGCAAGCTCGACGGGTGCCGTCAATAGTACGGACAACTTTGATTTCCGTTTCAAACTTGGTACACAGGTAAATAGTGGTGACGCCATCGTTGGAACGGACAATGTAGGTTACCTGACATACGCCGATTTGGGTGATAATACGAAGATGGTTATCAATGGTACAGCAGGTATGCAGCTGCGCGTATTGATGAACCGTCAGGAAGGTCCAACAGGTAATGTATACCAAGGACCGTATGTGGAGAAGAATGTGACCATTGGCAGTGACGGCAGAGCCGTGGTGGACTTGACGTATCTGGAGCTGAATGCTAGTACGACTGGATCGGCAACAGTAAAGATGACCTACATCAATGGTAGCGATAATTCCGTTGGCTCTTCTTTCGGAGAAGTGCCCTCTGCGACTGCTGGTTACAACAATGGCTATAAATGGTCTACGGGACCTGGCTATTCTATTTCGACAGTTGGCCTTGGAAATAAGGATTGGGGCGTTAACAACATCATCTACCTGCAAGTCAATGCTTCTGCCATTCCAGGCAGGATAGCAAAAGTTACGCTGAAGGCCAATGCATCAGGTAATGCTGATAGAGAAACGGAATGGGGGGCTGGCTACACCAACATGGGGTGGTCCTCTGATATGACGTGGAACAGCGTCGATGCTGCTGGTGGCCGTAATATTACCGATCTTACTCCTGTAGCCAATCGTCCTGTTGTTGCAAAAAACGCGACAAACGAAATATCGTTAGACATCACCAACGCTATCATCAACGACCCAGACAAGATAGCAACGATAGTGGTATATGAGACAAGACCTGGCGGCGGTATGTTCAGCAACCCGACGGTGGAAGTGGAGTATTACCCCACCTATACATACCGTCATCTAAATACTATCAAAGCAGGATGGGGTAGTCCTTCGGGCACCGTCAGCTCCATTTCATTTGTGAATGAGAATAGTCTGACGACTACCGATGCACGCTATTTGCATTATGACAAAGGTGATGGGTATCTGGTGAAGCAATGGACGACTGAATGGAATGACTGCTGGTATGCAGGCTTCTATCCTGTGGAGGTGCCTGTGCCCAATAAAGACAACTACTATCAGGTGCTTGTGCATATTCCTGTATTAAATGGAAATCCCATCTTGAATTATGACGGATGGGCTACTGGCGACGAAACGAAATTATGGCAGTTGGAGCAGGTGGGAGATTATCGGTATTTCCGACTTAAGGAGCCTAGCACAGGTAAATACCTAGCTGGAGTAGGCCAGATGACGGCAGCTAATGACCCGAATGGAGAATCTGCTGAAAACGCCAACAAAGCAGAGATTAGCGATAACAAAAAGTTCCTTACCGATTACTCTTTAACATGGGTTTTCAAAAATCCCACTCCCAAGGAAATTGTTGTAAATGGCTTTGTGCGCCATAAGGTGTCGTACCTGAGAGATTATGCTAAGAGTAGTGTGATTCCCGACCAGGAGGGACTTAAGAAACAAGGTTTGTCAAGAGACGTGGATTCGGATTGGAAGGAATTTGAGAATAAAGTTACGGAGAAACCTTTCCTCCTCGATGGCTTTATTCAGAAGACAAACTACTTTGAGATTACCCACTATCTGAAGAAGGGCGATTCGAAGGTGATAGAGTTCCCTACGGTGCTGAACCATAACAATGACCATATCTTCTTCCAACGCTTCTATCACTATGACGAGGACGATACGCAGATGGACCTCGATAACCTGAAAGCTCACGTCAGTCTGGACACTCGCGACGATGGCGATGTACAGTATTTCCTCTATAAGAACGGTATGGTAACGGGCCAGAAGTTGAACTGGACGGGAATTGACGATGGCGGTTTTGCTCGTAATGAACAGCGACGATTTAACTTCACCAACTCTGATGGTAATACCTTTAATGTGGGGGTTGACGTAGCGCGCTATAGCGACTTGTTTTATAAGGATTCAATAGTCGGAGACGTTACGTACCACAACCTGTATGAGCCGTCGCTTACCATGCGCTACCTCTTCTATATGAACGATGCCAAGGAGATGGCAACGAAACTGACGGCTTGTCCTGAGGGTAGCGGCAAGTGGTTGGAGTCGAAGGATTTCCACTTCGGTAGAACGCAGGTGCCCTACACCAAGTTCAAGAAGGTGGGCTACCGAGGTGAGTTTGTCCCTATTCGTCATATCTTCTCCGACTACTGGGTGTACGACGATCCGGAGTTTGTAAAGAATGACGCCAACGGCAATGCCATTATAGATACACTCTATATTACGAACAACTATGGTGCGATGACCAATGAGCAGCTTAGTGATTTCCTGGATCAGCACTTAGTGTCAGCCGTCAACGATAATAGCAGTGGTAAGATTGAGGTGGAGATAGATGACCCTAATCATACGGGCATTAGAAAAGGTGGCTACAACCCCAATCTTAACTTGAACGACGAAGGGTATGACGACTACAGCATCAACTGCGTAGACGATTCGACTCAATACCAAGGTTTCTACTTCTATGATAAGTTGTCGCCTAATCCCAAGACGGAGTATGGCAACAGCCGCTTTGTGGTGTTCAGGTATCCCAGAGCAGATAAGAATGGCATTATCCAAGTTGCCAAATGCGGACCAGATTACCCCGCCTATATTAATGTGTATCTGAACAATGGTGGCACAAGATACCAGGTGGCTCAATTCAAGCTTATCTTTGATGCGAATATGGCTACCCGTCCATGGACGCAGATAAAGAATGGTACCCACTATGCCAATGGTACAGACTCTGTAAAGAATACCGTTCGTGATCCCAATCAGCTGAGATTGAAAGCAGGAAATCCCATCGCAAAGGTGACGTTCGACTATCCGAAGTCAATGAATATTTCAGATGGTAATGCAACCTATCATTATCCGTCGGGCGTTACTACGAGACATCATGGTGGAGATCACGGAACTGGTGACGATACTACCATTGCCAACTCAAGCCCTGTGCCTCTGACTTTTGGTCACACTAACTATTCGTTCGACGGCGACTATTGTAACTGGGGTTCATACGCCATGGTGACGAACATGGAAACCCACTATGGTAACCAGAAGATTATTGTGCCTGCAGACGATGACATTTATGGCTATGGCATCGATGCTGACCCGGGTATGCAGAAAGCATTCCTCTATATCGATGCCTCTGAGCAGCCGGGTGATATCTGTGCTATGGAATTCGAGGGTGAGTTCTGTGCCAATGACCAGCTGATGTGTACTGGATGGATCTCTGGCTCGAACAAGATACGGAACGATACCCGTTGCCCAGGCAGTATAACGCTGACGGTAAAGGGTGAGGACGCAAAAGGAAAAACCAATACCATCTATCGTTTCTGTCCGGGACAGATTTATGAGCTGGATAATGGCTATCAAAAACCAGGGGCAACAACAACAAATGAATTAGGTGTCGTTGGTAATGCCGGTATTGACGGTAACGGCAATAATGCCACTCATGTTGTTTGGCAGCAGTTCTACTTTGAGTTCTCTACCGACCAGAAGTACGAGCGCTACTGGCTGGAGGTGAACAACAACTGCGTAAGCTCCAATGGTGGTGACTTCATGTTGGATAACGTTGAGGTGTACACCATCGTGCCCGAGGTGGAACCAGAGATTAACACTCCCATCTGTGTCAAGAGGGATGCCAACAACAACATTGTGTACGACATGCGGTTCCTGAAATTGAAGGTGGATTACAACAAACTGAAGTCCTCTATTATTAAGAAAGAGTCAACCTCCTCTGAGACGACGACGGATACTCCTTACTTAGGTATAGTCTTCCTGGAAAAGGAAAAGTTCCTTAGGAAGTTAAGAACGGAATTGGGAGAGACGGACTTGTCGTTGGAGGAAATGGCAGAGCGAGTGGAGAATGGCTATTATGATAACACGATTAATGGAGGTGATGAAGCGTATCAGAACGCATTTAAGGCAGCCCTTCTGAGATCAAGTAATACTAATGAGAACATTTGGAAATCAGACGATGAGTCACCTATCTTAGGATCTGGTATCTTGTACTACAAGTGGGACAAGACGTTTGTAAGTACACTTATGCCTGAATATACGTTCAAAGATGCCGTTAACAAAACTTCTGCCGTCTATAGATACACGGAGGAAGATGTGGACTATATTATCTTGAACGGTAACTTCCCAGAACTGCCGTGGAAGACGAATACTGATTATTATATTGTTCCCTCGAATACTGTTATTACCACGTTTGGTCAGGTGTATGAAGCCTTCAATATCTGCTCAAGTTGTAGTAAGGCGAACGTATTCCAGATAGAGCCGCCTTACACGGTGCTGGGCTTGGAGTCTGCAGAGACCACGAGCGACTATGTGGTATGCGAAGGACAGAAACCTACCATGCTGCTCGACCTGAAGGGCTACGATTACAATGGCGACGAAATAGACATGAAGGACCTGAACTACGACTGGTGGTTAGGCAACGCAACGACGAAGGCAACATTGGAGAACTATCATCTTCAGCATAAGACGATAGATAGTGAGGACGTCTATCTTGACAAAGCCCTGTCGACCCTTCGTGCCTACTATCCTAACATTACTTCGCTGGACGGTGTGGCAGTAAGTACCAAAACTCCGAATCTTACGACGCCCATGGTGAAGTATCTGCGAGAGCTGGTGAATGCTGGCGAGTTGGTGCTTCACCAGAAGTCTATCAGCGTGCCGGCAGAGGCAGCTGGCGAAGAGGATCCGTATTTCTATATCGTTGCATGCCCCATTCATGACGAGATGTTCAAGCAGGCACTGAATTCTACAGGTACATATAGTGCTGTTAAGAATGGCGATATGGAACGTAAAGATGTGAGCAGTTTCTTTATGGGTGATCCAACTACAAATGGTATTAAGGTTTCTGCAACTCTTACCGATGGCGTTGGTAAGAACGGTTCGCGAGGTGTCAGCATCCCCAGTAGCGGAAATTCTACGGTAGATGCTCAGCAAGACCATGATACGCAGTTCTTCATCAAGGCAAAGGAGAGAATTCCCATTGGTACAAAGTTCCATTTGGAGTTTGATTGTAAGGCAAGTGCTGATGCAACAGTATCTACGCAGGCTCATTCAACCCCGGGTAACTATAATGATTATGTGATGCTTGGCGACTTGGAATTATCCACCGACTGGAATCACTTTGAATTTGACATTACAGTTTCCGAAGAAATGGGTAATGGTAGAGATCCTAACAACAGTAAAAACAATAGTTTCCAGACTATCGCCTTTAACCTATGGAAGACAAGGAGTGAAATAACCTATTACTTCGATAACGTTGTATTCACTTATCCGAAGAAGCAGTATGTGAGCTTCTACTGTGATGAGCCGCAAGGTTACCGCGTCAAGGTAGGTGAGAAGGCTCCGACGCTGAAGACTGGTTTCGTGCCTAACGAGAACGGATTCGGTACGTATAACTATCCTGAAAATAGCGATCCCGTGCTGAGCATCCGACTGGCCAAGAAAGAACAGTTTGAGAAGGTGCAGCATGGCTCGGTAAATGATAATCCTGCTGACACTTATAGCACAACGGCAGAAGCAAGCAAACACTTCCTCTGGCTGCCTATCCGTAATGCTAAGACGCAGACGGCTAGTGGCGTTATCAGGAAGTCTGCTGACTATAACATCTATCTTTCGTCGACCAATGACCCGACGTGGGATAAGGAAATCTATACGGCCATGAGAGATGGCGCGCTGCCTATCGTCGGAAAGATTGTGCAACTGAAGGCAATTAACACCACGGGAGGAACCAATCTTAATGGTCAAAATGCCTATAACCGCTTGTGCGTCTATTTCACTGAGAACTTCGAGGTGCGCGAGGGCTATAACTATGTGCTCAGTCTACCCTTCCAGGAAGAACCTGATAATGAAGGCAATGCTGTGAATGCCTGCGACGGCACGATTCTCATCAATCTGAAGATTGTGCCCGACTACGAGGTGTGGACGGGTGCTGCTGGTAATACCGACTGGAACAACGACGATAACTGGCGACGTGCCGATGGTAATACGAGTCCCAGATGGAATGCCAACGACGAACTGTACGTGGGAGCGGCAAAAGCCCCCAGCACGCCCGATGCCGAAGACGGATCACCGCTCTATGGCTACAAAACCAATGACTGGAACTACCGTACAGACAATGACCGTGTGCTCCGCAAGGGCTTTGCACCGCTCTATTGTACCCATGTGCTGATGAAGAGCGACGAGTGGGGTAATGCGCCTCAGCTCTATGATGCCATCGACACAGAGGGCAACACGATAACTCCTAACACCACACTTCAGAAGTCGCCCTTCCCCAACTTGCGTGATGAGGACGGTTGGGACGGCACTACTGGCGAGAATGCCACCAAGGCTACCGCCACACCCATTCTGCGCTACGACATGCAGGCCCGACTCTATGATATCTGGCCAGAAACCTACGGTCAAGATGTCTATCCCAACAAGGGACGTACGGGCGACTTGATTGCTGAAATGTACCAGATTAACAGCTGCGATGAAATTGCCTTCCAGCCTGGCACGGAGCTGAGGTATGCTCACCTGCTGAACTACAACAATGCTTGGGTGGAGTATCAGTTGGACAACAAACGCTGGTATCTGCTTGGTTCACCGCTGCAAGGCACCATCTCGGGTGAGTGGTATGCATCGACGGGCAAGGCTAAGCAGGAAACGACATACTATGATCCCGTCACCTTCGGTGCAGGTTACGACCGCTACAGTCCGGCTATCTATCAGCGCAGCTGGGACAAGGCCAAGGCCGTGCTCTACGAAGTGGGGGCAACTTGGAATAGCGAAGATGATAGCCAGGTCGCAGATGGCTCTGCGCTGCAGGGCATATGGGGAGATGCTGACTGGAACGCTACTGGTGCCGACCGCTATCTCGACCGCTTAGGCTATAAGCCCATGGGTGGCAACAAGGCGAACGTGGCCATTAAGGGCGTATGGAGCAATACCTATAACGACGCTCAGGTGGACTACGCCACAGGTGGCTTCTCGGTGATGGTGATGAACCACCTGAAGAACAACGACAGTAGTGGCGGTAAGTCCATTATCCGACTGCCCAAGGAGGATACGATGTACGACTACTACAAGTTCTCTGAGGATGGTAGCGATAATGGCGGAACGGATACGAACCTAAGTGACGTGAGAGGTAAGGGACGCGCCAAGAACCGTGGTCGTCTGAAGACCGACCTGCTTCTACCAGCAACGGTGACGGCTTCGGAAAACACGGTTAACATCAAGAAGCAGGAGGGAACGGCCAGCAGATATGGCGACCAGCGAGACTACACGCGCATTCCTATTCATGAAGATGCTTTGACGGCGATGAATACCGCTCTCGCAAGCGCCACCTTTACCGAAAAGGTCGCTGCTGGTGCCACCGCTACCGAAGCTGAGGCTAATAATACCACCTCAACCTTGAACTACTACTTGGTGGAGAACCCGTTTGCCTGTGGCCTGGACATGGATAAGTTCTTTGAGGCGAACTCCGCTAAGCTGATTGAGAAGTACTGGCTGTTGACTGAAACGGGGCAGCACCTGGTGCAGAAGGCGAAGGATGTAGTGCCCAGCGAATGGATTAGTCCGAGTGGAGATGACTTCGCGACGGCTTATAAAGTGTTGGCTCCCGGACAGGGATTCTTCGTGGAGGCAAAGACTGGTGTCACTGGAGATATCGACATTGTCTTCAATAAGGATATGCAGGTTCAGTCGCGCTATGGCGTGAAGAGTGGAACAGGAAGAACCTTTGAAATAGAAGTGGGCCGTGAGCAGGTGACGCATACAGAAACAGTCGATGTTGATGGCGATGAAGTAGGAGAGACGGTAACGGTGATTGATTACGAAGATGATGGTGTTACGCCCAAGACGAATGCCATCATGGCGGATGTGGTCATCTACGACTACGTACAGACTTCCGATGCCGACAAGAAATATCCGTTGCTGGCGCGTACGACTCGTGGCGAAGCTGCAACCAACCTTCCTGGTATGGTGATCACGGCCAAGCGGGGCGACGACCAGAGCAATGCGCTGGTGAGGCTGCGTAGCAACACCAGCAATGACTTCCTGCCTGAGGAGGACACGGAGACCTTTATTAACTCTGACTTGGAGCAGACACCGACAGTCTATACGCTCTGCGGACGCTTGGCAACGACCATTAACAGTATCCATGACTTCCGCTCGCTGCCTGTAGGTGTGGAGTCGACGAGCGACGCTCCCTGCACGCTGACCTTCCAGGGAGTAGAACTGTTAGGCGACTCTGTGGCTTTCTACGATGCTGTCAAGCAAGAGCTGACTCCGCTGGAGTCGGGAATGCAGTTCGCGGTCAGCGGACAGACGCAGAACCGCTACTATCTGGTGCGTAGCCTGGATAAGAAGGAGGCTGCTGAAGAAACGCACCTGCAGATCTTCACAGAGGGAATGACAGCGAAGGTGATTGCCTCTACGGCTGAGCCCATCCTCAACGTGCGCTGCTTTGATACTGGTGGTCGCCTGATTCACGAAGCTACTCCGCAATCACAGGAATATAGCTTTAACCTGCCCATGCCCGGAATCTATATCATTGAGGCAGAGACAGCAAACGACAACAAGACTAAGAAGGTGTTGGCGAGAAGGTAGTTACTTCAAGTGTAGTGTATGACCCATACGCTCCTGCTTGGTCTTCAGGTAGCGGTAATCGTATTCGTTGGGAGTGACCTCGATGGGGACATTCTCAACGATTTCCAATCCATAGGCTTCCAGTCCTACACGCTTGGTGGGGTTGTTGGTCATGAGGCGCATCTTGTGGATGCCTAAATGGCGCAGCATCTGGGCACCGCAGCCATAGTCGCGCTCGTCGGGCTTGAAGCCGAGGTGGACGTTGGCCTCGACGGTGTCGAGTCCTTCCTCCTGCAGCTTATAGGCGGCAATCTTGTTCATCAGTCCGATGCCGCGTCCCTCTTGCTGCATATAGATGACCACGCCCTTGCCTTCCTGTTCAATCATCTGGAGCGACTTGTGCAGTTGCTCGCCGCAGTCGCAGCGCATGGAACCGAGGATGTCGCCGGTGGCACAACTGGAGTGGACGCGCACCAAGACGGGTTCGTCTTCCTTCCACTGGCCCTTGATGAGTGCCATGTGCTCTAAGCCGTTGGACTTCTGGCGGAAGGGAATCAGCTGGAAGTGTCCGTACCGGGTGGGCATATCCACGCGATTGCCCACTTCGATGAGCGACTCCTTGCGCAGACGGTAGGCAATAAGGTCCTTGATGGTAATGATCTTCAGGTGGTGTATCTGGGCAAACTCCTGCAGCTCAGGCATACGGGCCATTGTTCCGTCGTCGTTCATGATTTCCATCAGTGCTCCTGCAGGATAGAGTCCTGCCAGCTTGCAGAGGTCGACGGCGGCCTCGGTATGCCCTGAACGACGCAGCACGCCATTGTCCTGCGCATAGAGCGGATTGATATGTCCTGGTCGTCCGAAGGTCTGTGGTGTTGAGGCAGGGTCGGCCAGCGCCTGGATGGTGGCAGCACGGTCGTAGGCAGAGACGCCTGTGGTGCAGCCTTCCAGCTTATCGACGGTAACGGTAAAGGGTGTACCCAGAACAGAGGTGTTGTCCTGAACCTGATGAGGCAAGTCCAGTTCGATGCTGCGGCTGATGGTGATGGGGGCGCAGAGCACGCCACGGGCATACTTCAGCATGAAGTTAACCATCTCGGGAGTGATCTTCTCTGCAGCGCAGATCAGGTCGCCCTCGTTCTCGCGGTCTTCATCGTCGACGACGATGAGGAACTTTCCTTGACGGAAGTCTTCGATAGCCTCTTCTATGGTGTTCAGTTTGATATTCTCCATTTTTATACCTTATTTATAATGCTGTCCCAGCTCGATGGCTTGGGGGATAATCTTGTTGCTTGTATTCCTGATGCTGTGCAGGTCCTTGTAGAGCCTTAGGCGGAAGCGCCACATGCGCAGATAGAAGAAGATGCCCAACGGCAGGATGATGGCCGTTACGATATTCATCCACTTGCGGCTGAACGGACGGGTATGGGCACGCGTCATCAAAATGGGATAGTTGTTCAATTCGGTAAGGATGAGACGGTCGCGGGTATAGCCCAGGTCTTCGATGGTGGCCTCCAGCTTTTCGTCTATCCTCTCTATCTCGTGGTCGTCGCTGTACTTGAAGAATACCTTGATGGGATTCGGCAGGCGCAGCAGACTGTGCTCCTCGGAGTATTGGGCAATGTTGGCATTGATTTCCTCCAGCATGGCAACATCGTCCAGGTATTTCGGATCTTCGATGATGACCTCTTTGCGCATGATGTTACGCTTGGTGCGCAGGCCGAACATACGGCGCAGCAGCTCCTTGTAAAGGTCGACGTTGAACACCACGGAGTCGTTGTTGGCCTTGTGGGTGAAGAAAATGGCCACTGGCGCCAATGCCATCGTGGAGATGAGCTTGCCGAACCACACCGTCCATTCGTCGGCTCGGGCCATACGCATGCCGGAGTTCTCGAAGATGTAGTAGATGATAAACACCAGGACGGAGATGATGACGGGCACACCCATACCACCCTTGCGGATGATGGCTCCCAAGGGGGCTCCTATGAAGAAGAAGATGATGCACGACAGGGCCAGCGTGAAGCGGTTGATGGCTTCCATGCGGTGCAAGCGCTCATGGCGGTTGATGTTGAACGAGTAGTCGCTCTTCATGTTGAGGTCGAACGATTCCGACTGTGCTTTCTCCATAGCCCGCTCCATCGTCTTGCGCTTGGCATCGTCAGGGAGCTTGGCAAGGAGGGTGTCGAAGTTCACTTTCCCCGATGCCGCTTGTTCGTAGGCCTTGAGGGAGTCTTTCTTATTGATGCTCGGCATGTAGAACGTGCGCCGTCGGGCATCGCGTTCGAACTGTCGTCCGATGGAGTCGTTGAAGATGATGATGGAGTCGAGGTCGACGAGAATGGTATTGAGGCTCTTCGACCGTGCATCGGCAGCAATACCTGACTCATCGGCCAGGCTGAACTCGCTGTCGAAGTCGAGGACAATGCGCTTCAGCGAGAAAGTCTCGCGACGATAGGGAACATTGGCTGCTCCTCCCAGCTCGCCCGACTGCATGTTCTCAAACCACTCACCATTATGGAGCGTCAGCAGCAGGTGCTTTTTCTCGGCTGTGGTCTGCATCATGCCTGAGTCGGCCAGGATGATGGCCTGATCTTCGTAGCTGTTGGTGCGGCGGTAAATCATGATGCCGTAGAGCATTCCCGTCTTGATGTTCTTCTTCTGCACATACAGGTTGGCATTGGGAATACCGTCGTAGAAGGTGCCTTCGGGAATCTCTACCTCTGGGCTTTTCTGCTTTACCGAGAGCAGCAGCTGGTAGAAGGACTTGTCGGCGTTAGGACCAACGATGTCCTGGAAATAGAAGGAGATGCCCGCAATGAGGCAGACAATGACAATCAGCGAGCGCGAAGCCTGCAGCAGAGAGATACCTGCTGCCTTGATGGCTGTCAGTTCCGAGCTCTCGCCCAGGTTTCCGAATACGATAAGCGACGACAGCAGGATGGCCAGGGGAAAGGCCTGCGGCATCAGCATCAGTCCCATGTACCAGAAGAACTGCGCCATGATTTCAAGTGAGAGTCCCTTTCCTATTAGCTCGTTCACATAACGCCATAGGAACTGCATCATCAGAACGAACTGACAAATGAAGAAAGCTCCCGCAAAAAGCTGCAGGAATTGCTTGGCAACAAATATGTCTAATTTCTTGATGCGGAACATAATCTGGGCTGCAAAGTTACTGCAAAAAAATCAGATTACGCCCTTTTTTAAGTTTTTTATTAGAATAATTCGCGTGTTCTTATCTTATTTAAAGGATTCTTTCCCGATTACAGACCGCTGAACTGGTGGAGGCGTTCCATATTCCCGTCCCATAGGTCATGGAGGTCGTCAATGTCTTCCGGCAGGGCGAAGTCCTCGATATACAGGCATAGTTCGTCTGTCAGCTCGCTCTTGCCGATACGCATTTCCCAATAGGCGTCTGCGTCTTCCTCGTTTACCCATTGCAACCTGATATGGTCGTTCTTCTGGCACTCCAGTATCTTTGCCTCCAGCGTGTGATGGTCGGTCCAAGGCTCTCCCCACGTCAGTGAGATGATGTCCTCTTCAAGTTCCTCTACATGGTCGGCCAACCATCTTTCCAACCCGTGGGCAGTGCTGATTTGTTCCCACACAATGTTTGAAGACTTGGTGGCTAACGGGTACTCAAGGTATAGCTTTTGCTTTGTCGTATTCATCGTTTGTGCGGTTAGTATTATTGATTTGGTGCAAAATTACAACTTTTTTCCGAATTTTGAAAATATTTTCCGTGGAAATTTTGCTAATTCGAAAAATAATGCTACCTTTGCACCCGCTTAGAAAGAAAATGGCGGGATAGCTCAGCTGGTTAGAGCGCATGATTCATAATCATGAGGTCGCCGGTTCAATCCCGGCTCCCGCTACCAAAGAAAACGAGTTACAGAAATGTAGCTCGTTTTTTGTTTTTGCCTTGGTATCTTATAATTTCGCCTAAAAGTTTGGCGCGAACGATTTTTTTTCGTATCTTTGCGCCATAACCCTAATGAATCGGATGAGATTAATAATAAATAAGGTGGTCTTGACCCTTGCCATCGTAGTCTTGACGCCTCTATATGCCATAGGTCAGGGTTCTCTCGTAAGGGAGTACACGGAGGAAAATCCGCTCGTGTACGAGGACGCGTGGGACTTATGGCCCTATGTGTATCTGAATGAGCGTGGGGAACCGGAAGGCTTTAACGTGGACTTGCTGAAAGAGATTTTCCGGGACTTGAAGATTCCCTATGTCATCAAGCTGAAGTCTACGCGTGAGGCGTTGGAGGATATGAAGGCTGGTCGTTCTGACTTGATGTTGCGCTTGACAACCTCCTTCCATGCTGACTATGCCCATTACGGTCGGGAGACGGTGCAGATGTTTACCCATAGCATGGTGAAGCCCAAGTCGCAGAAGGTGGAAGGAAACACGATGGAGGATCTGGGAAAGTATAAGGTGATAGTGCATACGGGTAGCCTGAGCCATCGCATGCTGCTTGACAACGGCCAGAAGTCTCAGATTCTGCCTTTCAATGACATGAAGGAGGCTATCCAGAAGGTCAGTTCGGAAAATAAGGGCATTATCGTGTGGAACACGCAGTCGCTGAAGTGGCTGATGAACAAGTTCCAAACGCAGAACCTGGAGCTGGTGCCCATTAATGTGCCGCACGGTGAATACAAGTTCATGTCGAACGATACGTTGCTGTTGCAGAAGTTGGATGATGCCTATGCCAGCCTTTGCTCTACCGATCGTATCCAGCCCATTCAGAACAAATGGTTCTATCCGGAGCGTGTGGATTCGGGTATTCCCGACTGGGTGAAGTATATCGTAGCCGTTGCCGCCCTGCTGGTGCTCATGTCTGTGTATTATGTAGGCGTGCTCCACTTCCGCGAGCGACGGATGACCCGTATGACGGCCAGGCATATCCGGCGGTTGGCGCTTATCCTGAGAACGACAAAGATACGCGTTTGGCTCTATCGGGTACACGACAAGTCGGTAACGTGGATGAATGACAGCGGCGAGATAGAAAAGCAAGTCCACCAGTTGTCGGAATACAGAGATGATTACACACCGGAATCGTTCGGCAGGATGGAAGAGGCCTTGGCGCTGATTGCAGATGGCCGAAAGGATAGCAGCGTTCAGGAGTTGACGGGTGTTGGAGGGGATAATCACCATGAGTATGTCCTGACGCTGTCGGTGTTCAGACGTTCGAAGCGCGGAGTGCCTGAAATCATTGTCGGTATGATGGATGACCAGACGGAGCGGTTGCAGATGCAGCGTGCAGCAAAGGACGGCATGTTGCGCTACGAGTCGATATTTTCTACGTCGATGGTGGATATGACCTACTATAATCAGGATGGAATCCTTACCAATATCAACCAGAAAGCCTGTGAGACATTCAACTGCAGCCGTGAGCAGATACTGGCCGAGAAAGTGCCGTTTAACTATGCACTGGAGGACGATAAGGTGACGCTGGAGAATTTCGACGGCTCATATACTACCCATATCATCAAGTCCAATGCCAACGGCTTGGCAAACGCCATCAATATCCAGAAAAACATCTATTATGAACAGCAGTTGATGCCTGTCTATGATGCTGACAACCATTTGATTGGTATCTTCGGATCGGGGCGCGACGTCAGTGAGTTTGTCAATTCCTATCATCAGTTGAAGCAAAGTATCAGCCAGTTGACGTCGGCTGCAGAGGATATTACCGATTATATCAACAACATCAACTTCGCCCTGCACGTGGGCGGTGTACGCCTGGTGAACTATTCTCCTAAGTCGCATGTGCTGACTATTTACCGGAAGATGAACACCGTTCAATTGGAACTGACCCAGAGCCGTTGCCTGTCGCTGGTTGACGAGCAGTCGAAGCGTCTGGCTGTGCGAATGCTGAACAATATGGATATGGGCAATGACGAGACGGTGGATGTCGATATTAAGACTACGGTACGCATACGCAAGAAACGCATACTGTCGCTGCAGTTCCACCTGTTCCCCATCTACAACGACAAGGGTATTGTGGAAAGCTACTTCGGACTTTGTCGTGATATCAGCTGGGAAAAGGCAACGGAAGAGGAGCTGGAGCGTGAAAAGGCAAAGGCTCAGGAGGTGGAGCATGTCAAGAATGCCTTCCTGCGCAACATGAGTCATGAAATACGAACGCCAATCACGACGGTTGTTGGTTTTGCCGAGTTGTTTGTCAATGAGCACGACCCGGCAGACGAAGAAGGTTTCATAGAGGAGATCAAGAGCAATTCCACCTTCCTGCTGAAACTGGTTAACGACATCTTGTTCCTTTCTCGTCTGGATGCCCACATGATAGAATACAATAGCAATCCCATTGATTTCGCCTTTACATTTGAGGGACATTGCCAGATGGGCTGGGCAAAGATCATAAAACCCGGTGTCGACTATGTGGTGGAAAACCCGTATGAGCATCTTGTCCTTGAGATTGACGATGCCAATGTGGGGCATATCGTAGAGCAGATAGCCGAGAATGCCGCCCGCTATACTGATAGCGGAATGGTCAAGGCCCGCTATGACTATATAGGTGAAAATCTGCTGATTACCATTGCCGATACTGGACGTGGCATTGACAGCGCCCATCAGAAAGACGTGTTCGAGCGTTTCAGCATGTTTAGTGACAGCAATGGAACCGGTCTGGGACTTCCCATCTGTAAGGAACTGGCCCAGCAGATGGGCGGTGCCATCTATTTGAATTCAGCCAAAGGGAAGGGAACGACCGTATGGATTGTCATTCCCTGTAAGGTTCTGCAGGTTGAGAAAAAACTGTTAAGCAATTGACGAATCATGGAAAAGGGAAGAAACTATCTATATACAATGCGCTTCATGGTGCTGATGCTGGTTACCGCATGCTGTCGTGTGGCATACGGAGACCCCTCAAGGACATACAGCGAAAAAGAACCGCTGGTTGTTGTCTGCGACTGGGACCTTCCTCCCTATGAGTTTCTTGACGATGGAGGGACGCCTTCGGGTTATACCATTGAACTATTGGACAAGATTCTGGAAATGATGAAAATCCCCCACACCTTTGTGCTGAAGGAGAATGAGCAAATCAAGTCTATCTTTAAACACCATCAAGCCGACCTCTTCGTAGCTCCCAGTTTCTTGCTCCACAGTGACAGTTGTTACATGTCAAATAATGTGCTGAGCTATTATAAGACAAAAGTGGCTGTTCGTGACGATGCTCCAGTTCTCCATTCTATCAAGGATTATGCCAATAGTAAGGTTATAGTCTTGCGTGAGGGTGGTCAGATTGCCGCTCATCATCTGATGGAGATGAACCATAAACTGGATGTGCAAAGTCATGGTCCGATGGAGGCACTGACGGGTGTGCTTAATGGTAAATATGATTGTTTCATCTGGGGAGAGGAACCCCTGAAGTGGAAAATCAAGGAGTTGAACCTTGAGGGATTGCGCATTGATGAGCTCGATGTGCCCATTGTGGAATTGCATGTTGGCGGTTATGACAAGCAGTTGATTGATGCTATTGATGACCAGTATGCCCGTCTGGACCAGAAAGGCGAGCTGAATATCCTGCGCGACAAGTGGTTCCATCCAGAACTTCACCACGACAATGCATCGCCCGTGCTACTTTATATTGCTATCGTTGCCGCCGTCCTGCTGGTATTATTGTTCCTGCTCAATAGATTGGTAGGTAATAAGCTGAAACGTATATCGCAACAGAATTCAGAGCGAACCCGCCTCATGAATCTAGCGCTTGATTTGGGCGGCTATATGGTGGCGGAGTATAATCCGAAGAAAGACGCCTTCAAGAATATCCGCGGCCAGCTGATGGATGAACAGCAGAATCTTGTCCAGGCATTCGATACCTTACACCCCGAGGACCTCCCTGATTTCCAGAATAAGGTCGAAGAGCTTCGGCATGGCGGTATGGAAAGCTCCAATCTGCTTCTCCGGCGTAACAACGGTACTGCCGCCCGTCCCCATTGGCAATATCTTACGGGAAACTGTATCAAGGAACATGATGAAGATGAGCATACCGTCTATCTGCTTGTGTCGAAAGATATCACCAAGGAGATGGACGAACAGCACGCTAACCGCGAGTTGGCTGCCAAATATCTGAAGGCTTTCGACGTGTCGCTGATAGCGATGTCGTTCTATGACAAGAACGGAAAGCTGCTGGAAATGAACGAACAAATGAAGAATGTAGTGGGTTGTAATGCAGAGAACCAGCAATTCTTCTACGAGACGTTGTTGTTCGAAGCTCCGCTGTTCCGCGAAGTACTCACTCCAGGAATGCGTGAGGTAATGCATGCCTGCCAGCACATGTACTATCCTGAACTGGGACTTGACAAGTATCTGGAGTACCGCATCCGTCCCGTGTTTACTGACGGAGGCGAGATCCGCTATTATGCGGTGACAGCCAGGGACATTACCGGTGAGCGCAATGTGTATAGGGAACAGCAGGCTATTCAGCGTCAACTGAAGGTAACCAATGAGGAGGTAAGTAGGTTTGAGACGCAGATGAATTACCTGTTGTCGAACAGTGATATGTTTATCTGGCGCAGTAACTATCTGAGGGGAACCATTGAAATATCGCGCTCCCTGCACAAAACGGAAACCTCATTCTCTTTGGACAACTATCTGGACGGCTTGTCTTCAGATGAAGTTGAAAAAGCAAAGAGTACTTTCTTTGATCCACTGATAAGAAACCGTTCCATCAACACCGTACGCCATTTCCTGTACTCTCCGTTGACACATCGTGAGTCGTGGTTTGCGATTACCGGAACACCAGTCTATGACAAGAACGGACAGGGCATAGGACATTTCGGTGTTATCCGTAATGTCACCGAGCTGATGAGGTCGCAAGAGGAACTGCGCAGGGAAACTACTCAGGCACAGCAGTCGGGAACGCTGAAGGCTGCTTTTTTGGCGAACATGACGCATGAGATACGTACGCCGCTGAATGCTATTGTAGGCTTTTCAGACTTGCTGCATATGGCAAATACAACGGAAGAGCGTACGGAGTTTATCCAGATTATCCGTCACAACTGTGACCTCTTGCTCAGACTCGTGGATGATTTGCTGGAGATATCATCAATGAGTGAGAAACCACAGCGGATAGAGGCGGAAGACATTGATTTCTCGAAATTCTTCAATGAGGTATGTCAGACGATGGCCCGGCGAGTACAGGAGCCTTCTGTCAGCTTTATCAAGGACAACCCCAAGGAAACCTTCCCCGTCCGTACAGACAAGGAACGCATTCAGCAGGTCATTACCAATTTCGTGACCAATGCCGTGAAGTACACCCATGAGGGGCATATTAAGCTCGGCTACCGGGAGGAACAGAGAGAGAAGAACGGCGAGCGCCAGGATGGTATATTTATCTATTGCGAGGATACGGGGGCAGGAATTCCCAAGTCACAGCAGAAATCGGTCTTTGATCGTTTCGTGAAATTGAATGACTACGTGCAGGGAACCGGACTCGGACTGTCTATCTGTAAGTCTATTGCCGACGGCTGTGGTGGTGATATCGGTGTGATGAGCGAGGGGGATGGAAAGGGCTCCACTTTCTGGCTTTGGATACCCCGCTTCTTGACTTCGAACAATTTAACAAAAGAAAAATGAAAAAAGTAGCGGCTGGTATATGGTTAGTCGCTACTTTTTTATTATCTTTGCACCCTATTTTCTAATATGTACATATAACGTTATACAGAAATGGCAGAAACAAAGAAAATCAAGACCGCATTGGTGTCGGTCTTTCACAAGGATGGCCTCGACGAACTGCTGAAGAAGCTGAATGAGGAAGGAGTGAAATTCCTGAGTACAGGTGGAACCCAGAGCTTTATTGAATCACTTGGTTATGAATGTCAGAAGGTGGAAGACGTGACGACGTATCCTTCCATTCTTGGTGGTCGCGTGAAGACACTGCATCCGAAAGTGTTTGGAGGCATTCTGGGACGTCGCGACAATGAGGGCGACCGTGAGCAGATGGCCAAATATGAGATTCCGGAAATCGATTTGGTAATTGTTGACCTCTATCCCTTTGAACAGACGGTTGCCAGTGGAGCTTCCGAGGCCGACATCATTGAGAAGATAGATATCGGCGGTATCTCGCTGATTCGTGCGGGAGCAAAGAATTTCAAGGACGTTGTCATCATTCCCTCAAAGGCAGAGTATGGTCTTCTGCTGGATATTCTCAACGCACAGGGAGCCGAGACAACAATGGAGCAGCGCAAAGCCTTCGCAGAGAAAGCCTTTGGCGTTAGCTCGCACTATGATACAGCCATTCATGGATGGTTTTCTAAGAAGTAAGTAAAAGATTAAAGGTTAAAAAGGTTAATTAGTTTAGGAAAGAATGGGATTTTTCAGTTTTGTTCAGGAAATAGCCATGGACCTTGGCACAGCCAACACGATTATTATCAGTGATGACAAAATCGTTGTTGACGAGCCTTCTGTCGTTGCCCTCGACCGCCGTACCGACAAGATGATTGCCGTTGGTGAGCAGGCAAAGATGATGTATGAGAAGACTCACGACAATATCCGCACTATCCGTCCGCTTCGTGATGGTGTCATTGCCGACTTCTCTGCATGTGAGCAGATGATGCGCGGCCTTATCAAGATGGTACACTCTGGCTCGCGTTTGTTTTCACCGTCACTGCGTATGGTGATTGGTGTGCCTTCTGGTTCTACTGAGGTGGAACTTCGTGCTGTGCGAGATTCTGCAGAGCATGCCGATGGCCGTGATGTGTATCTTATCTTCGAGCCGATGGCTGCCGCTATTGGTATAGGTATTGACGTGGAGGCTCCCGAAGGAAATATGATTGTTGATATTGGTGGCGGAACAACTGAGATTGCTGTCATTTCTCTCGGCGGTATTGTGGCCAACACCAGTATTAAGGTAGCAGGCGATGATCTGAATACCGACATTCAGGAGTATATGTCGCGCCAGCATAACGTGAAGGTCTCTGAGCGCATGGCCGAGCGTATTAAGATCGGGGTGGGATCAGCCCTAACCGACTTAGGTGATGAGGCTCCTGAGGACTATATCGTCCATGGACCGAACCGCATTACGGCCCTGCCCATGGAGGTGCCTGTCTGCTATCAGGAGATAGCCCATTGTATCGACAAGACAGTAGCTCGTATTGAGGCTGCCGTTTTAGCGGCCCTTGAGAACACTCCCCCTGAGTTGTATGCCGACATTGTCCAGAACGGCATTTATCTGACTGGTGGTGGCGCCCTCTTGCGTGGTCTTGCCAAGCGCCTGACGGATAAAATCAACATACCCTTTATCGTGGCCGAAGATCCGTTGCATTGCGTAGCCCGTGGTGCCGGTATCGCTTTGAAGAATGTCAATCGCTTCTCGTTCCTGATGAGATAAGCGGCGGATGAAGAACCTGCTAACGTTTGTTGCAAGGTATTACCACTGGTTTATGCTCCTGTTGATGGAAATTATCAGTGGGATGATGCTGTTTCAATACAACAGCTATCAGGGTAGTGTGTGGTTTTCATCGGCGAATGTGGTGGTGGGCAAGGTCTACGAGCTCGATTCCTCCATTCGCTCCTTTTTCTCGCTGAAACGCGTCAATGAGGAACTGTCACTGCGCAATTTCTACCTTGAGAGGCAGGTAACACAGCTGCGACGTTTGTATAGTGACCTGACGAATGATACTACTATTATGGAACGGCAGGAGCTGGAAGTGCTCAGCCGTTTCCGTCTAGTTCCCGCCAAGGTAGTTTCCAATTCCCTGGAAAAGACAGACAATTTTATTACGATAGACAAAGGCCGTGCTGATGGCGTGGAGAAGGACATGGGTGTCGCCTGTGGCAATGGAGTGGTGGGAGTGGTCTATCTGACCTCCGACCATTACTCCGTCGTTATTCCTGTGCTGAACGTCACCTCGTCACGCATCAGCTGTGCCATTCGTGGCCGCGGTTATTTTGGCTATTTGCAATGGTATGGTGGCGATCCGACGGTTGCCTATGTGGAAGATATTCCCCGGCATGCCCGTTTTAAGAAGGGCGATTGGGTGGAGACGAGTGGCTATTCTGCCATTTTCCCCCAAGGAGTGCTTGTCGGAAAGATTGAGAAGATATTCAATTCTGTCGACGGTCTTTCCTATCGTCTGAAAGTGCGCCTTTCTACAGATTTCGGATGTTTGCGCGATGTCTATGTGATTAGCGACGAGAGTGTAGAGGAACAGTTGCAGTTGTTGAAGGCCGCCAAAGACTCTATAACCATGACACCAAACAATTAAAGAATAGAATAGCTATGGCTGTCGATACGCTGAAAAGACTGCTCGTTTTCGTGGCACTGTGCCTGACGCAGGCATTGGTGTTCAACCATATTCATCTTCTTGGATATGCCACGATTCTGTTGTATGTCTATTTCGTGGTTATGTTTCCTCGTAATTACCCCCGATGGGCTAATCTACTCTGGAGCTTTTTCATGGGCTTGTGTATTGATATGTTTACCAATACCCCTGGCATGACGACCGCCTCACTTACCTTGGTAGGTTTCCTACAGCCTTATCTGCTGGAGGCGTTTGTTCCGCGTGATGCTGCCGAGAATCTGGAATCGTCGATGGCAGCCCTCGGATCCTTTAAGTTTATCGTCTTTGCTTCCATTCTGGTGTTTGTCCATTGTCTGTTGTTCTTTACGATAGAGTCTTTCTCTTTCTTCAATTGGCAGCAGTGGTTGCTGAGCATAGTAGGCAGTACAATCCTTACCTTGGTTGTATTGATGGCTTTGGAGACTATTCGGAGTAAATAAGATGAAGGATTTTGAACTGGAGAAACGCCGCTATATTATTGGCGGGGTGGCCATATTGATTGTGGTCATCTATATCATACGTTTGTTCATGCTTCAGATATCGAGCGATGACTACAAGAAGAGTGCCGACTCCAATGCATTCCTCAAGAAGATTGACTTTCCCTCCCGTGGTGTCATTACCGACCGTAATGGAAAACTGCTGGTATTCAACCAACCTGCCTATGATATTATGGTTGTTATGAACGAGGCAAGAGGCCGGCTGGATACGTTGGAGTTCTGTCAGGCACTAAATATTACCAAAGAGGAGTTTGACCGCCGCATGAGTATCATGCAGGACCGTTCACGTAATCCTGGCTATTCCCGCTTTACACAGCAGCTCTTTATCGGACAGCTTTCTGACAAGGATTTTTCAGTGTTCCAGGAGAAGATGTACCGATTCCCTGGCTTCTATGTCCAGCGGCGCAGTATCCGACAGTACCAGTACCCCTATGCTGCCCATGTTTTGGGCGATGTTGCTGAAGTATCGCCAGCAGATATTGAGAACGACGAATACTACCAATCTGGCGACTATATCGGTAAGTCCGGCGTGGAACGTAGTTACGAGAAGCAGCTGCGTGGCGAGAAAGGAGTGAAGATACTTCTTCGCGATGCCCATGGTCGTGTGCAGGGCAGCTATCAGAATGGTGCCCTCGACCGTCGCCCCAAGCCAGGAAAGAACCTGACTCTGTCGTTGGACTATGAGTTGCAGACCCTTGGTGAGCGTCTGATGCAGAACAAGATAGGATCTATCGTAGCCATCGAGCCTTCTACTGGCGAGGTGCTCTGCATGGTGTCGTCGCCTACCTATGATCCTCGTCAGATGACAGGACGACAACGTTCCAAGAAACATATTGAACTGAGTAAGAATGTGTGGAAGCCGCTTTACAACCGTTCTATTATGGGACTTTACCCTCCTGGCTCTACGTTCAAGACTTCTCAGGGGCTGACCTTTCTGACAGAAGGCATCATCACCCCCCAGACAGCATATGGATGCTCTCACGGTTTTGTCTTCAAAGGACTCCGCGTGGGGTGTCACGGTCATGGCTCACCGTTGCCTCTGGTGCCCGCTCTGAGCACTTCGTGTAATGGTTTCTTCTGCTGGGGACTTTACCACATGATAGGTGCCAAGTCCAAGTATGGCTCGGTACAGAATGCCATGAATACCTGGCGCGACTATATGGTAAGCATGGGCTTTGGCTATAAGCTCGGTATTGACCTCCCTGGCGAGAAGCGGGGACTGATTCCCAATGCTCAGTTCTACGACAAGGCCTATAAAGGTTCATGGAACGGATTGACAATCATCTCTATTTCCATTGGTCAGGGTGAGGTGCTGCTTACTCCTCTTCAGATTGCCAACCTCGGCGCCACCATAGCCAATCGTGGTTATTACTATGTTCCCCATGTGGTGCGCAAGGTGCAAGGCGAACCATTGGACACCATGTTTACCCGCAAGCACTATACCAAGGCCAGCCATACCGCCTATGACTACGTGGTGAAGGGTATGCGCTCTTCGGCTCTTGGAGGTACCTGCCATGAGTTGGCACGCTATGACTTCATGGCTTGTGGCAAGACTGGTACTGCCCAGAATAAAGGCCACGACCATTCGGTCTTTATGGGCTTTGCTCCGATGGATAATCCTCGCATTGCCGTTGCCGTATATGTGGAGAATGGCGGATGGGGTGCTACCTATGGTGTGCCTATTGGTGGCCTGATTATGGAACAGTATATTAACGGAAAACTCTCGGAAGCTTCCTTGAAGAAGGCCGAGACCATTCAGCATAAAGCTATTAGCTATGGTACCACAGAAAGGTAAACAGCCGGGGGTATTACGCTCTCTTGATTACTGGACGATTTTCCTCTATATCGCCCTGCTCACGTTTGGATGGATAAGCGTGTGCGGTGCCAGCTATACTTATGGCGATACCGATATCTTTGCACTCAGTACGCGCTCAGGTATGCAGATTGTCTGGATAGGAACTTCCATCATTTTAGGTTTTATCCTGTTGATGCTTGATGACCGTTATTATGATATGTTCGCGTACATTATATATATAATACTGTTAGTACTTTTGTTCGCGACGATCTTCAACCCTCATAGCATCAAGGGTTCCCGTTCGTGGCTTGTGCTCGGTCCCCTGCGTCTCCAGCCTGCAGAGTTTGCCAAGTTTGCCACAGCTCTGGCGTTGGCAAAGTTCATGAGCATTTACGACTTCGACATCCACAAATGGAAACATTTTGGTGCCACGCTTCTCATCATTCTGTTGCCCATGATGTTTATCGTGCTTCAGCGGGAGACTGGCTCTGCGCTGGTTTATTTCTCATTTTTCTTGATGTTCTATCGTGAGGGTATGCCTGGCAGTATTCTTTTTACTGCTGTGGCTATGGTTGTCTACTTTGTCGTTGGAATCCGTTTTGCCGATGTGATGCTGGGTTTCACTCCAACCTCGGTAGGAAAGTTTGTCGTGTTGTTACTGATTCAGCTCTTTTCTGTTGCTTTGGTTTGGGTATATTGTAAAGATATGAAAGATACCTGGCGCCTTTTCGCATTCTGTGTCGGTACCACTGTAATGGCACTGCTTTTCTCATTCTACGTCATTCCCTTCGATATCGTCTGGGTGCAGTTGGTTGTTTGTGCCCTACTTATCGGTTACTTGCTGTGGCAGGGACTTGGTACCCGCCTCCGCAACTATTTTTGGATTGCAATTTTTGCTTTGGGCTCTATTATATTCTTCAACGTGGCTGACTATGGTCTGAACCATGTGCTGCAGCCCCACCAGCGTACGCGTATCAATGTACTCTTGGGACTGGAGGAAGACCTGAAAGGAGCTGGTTATAACGTCCATCAGAGTGAAATTGCCATTGGCTCTGGTGGTCTTGAGGGTAAGGGATTCCTTAATGGAACCCAGACGAAGTTGAAGTACGTGCCTGAGCAGGATACCGATTTTATTTTCTGTACCGTTGGCGAGGAGGAGGGGTTTGTTGGTTCTGCTGGTGTCTTGTTGCTGTTCCTGGCTTTGATTCTGCGGCTCATTCATTTGGCGGAGCGCCAGCCCTATCGCTTTGGTCGTGTCTATGGCTATTGTGTACTTAGTATCTTCCTCTTCCATGTTTTCATCAATGTAGGCATGGTCTTGGGGCTTACGCCTGTTATCGGAATTCCCCTGCCATTCTTTAGCTATGGAGGTTCATCTTTGTGGGGATTCACCTTCCTTCTCTTTATATTCCTGAGAATTGATGCAAGCCGCAATATGGTGCGGTCATGATTAATATTAAGTGAGTTAGTAGGCGTTCAAGTGTATACCGATGTCGGTTATGCCAGGCAGTATCTCACGTTTCATGTTGTGGCGGATGGTGATGGATAGTGAGTCGCCTTCGTTCAGGCTGATGTCTGACATAGGGAAGCGGTACTGGTAGAGGCTGATACCTTTTCCCTTTATATCACCTGTTGTAGACATCAGCGTGCAGGTGATGGTATCACGCCGAAATATGTGAGAGGGTAGGGTGGTTTGTTCTACTATCAGACAGATGCTCTGGAAGGGATAGGCTCCGGTGACGCGCAACTCAACTTCACGCTGGGCAACGGCCCGCTCTTTGGCTGCGGGAATATTGAACTGTAGAGTGTCGTTTTTCTCCCATCCGCTTACTGGTGTGTGTTCATAATGATGGTAAATGGTTTTACGGTTGCAGCTGGCAATGGCCAGTGCAACCGTAAGTAGTATAAGGCATATCCAGTGCTTATTTCTTCTCATCCTTCTTGGGCTGTTCCTCCTTCTTAGCTTTGGGCTGTTCCTCCTTAGTGCTTGTAGGCTTCTTTTTCTTTTTCTTCTTCTTTGCCTTGTCGAATCTGTTGATGTCGCCTCCAGCCAGGTCTACATGAGTCTTCTGGGGCTTGGGCTTGCCTCCCTCTGTCAGAGACTCAGGTTTCTCGCCACGACGGTTCATCTCCACAATCTGGCGTGCGCGTTCAGCAGTGATAGTCTCCACGTTAGCAGCAATGTTTTTATCAGTTGAGTAGGTGACCAGTCCTGCCAAGATATCACTCTTGAAAAGGTAGTAGTCAGCATCCATTGTCTGCAGGATAATGTCACGTCCAGGCAGTTTTCGTCCGGCCTCGATATAATCGTCAACCTCGTAGTTCAGGCAGCATTTCAGCTTGGCACACATGCCAGCCAGTTTCTGGGGGTTTAATGAGATGTCTTGGAAACGGGCGGCATTAGTCGACACTGATACAAAGTTCTTCATCCATGTGGCACAACACAACTCACGGCCGCAGGGACCCGTACCGCCAATGCGTCCAGCCTCTTGACGTGCGCCAATCTGCTTCATCTCAATGCGTACGTGAAAGGCTGCTGCCAGGTCTTTGATGAGCTGGCGGAAGTCTACACGCTCATCGGCAATATAGTAGAATATGGCCTTCTGTCCGTCGCCCTGATATTCTACGTCGCCTATTTTCATATCGAGGCCAAGACCTTTTGCTATTTGTCGGCTCTCAATCATCGTTTCGTGCTCGCGGGCTTTCGACTCACGGTATTTCTGCATGTCAATCTCGCGAGCAATTCGGTACACGCGCTTGATGTCATCAGCTGATTTTAGATTGGCCTTCTTCAGCTGTAACTTTACCAGCCGTCCCGTCAAGGTAACCACACCGATGTCGTGTCCGGGATTGGCCTCTACGGCCACAATGTCGCCTTTTTTCAGCGGCAGATTATTCACGTTGTGGTAATAACCCTTACGGGTGTGCTTGAACTGAACCTCCACCAGGTCGGTAGTCTGTTGGTTGCCAGGCACGTCGGCCAGCCAGTCATAGGTATTCAGTTGGCGGTCTTGGCGGCCTACTGCCTCGTGGCAGAGCCCGCGGTCACAACCGGTTTGTATTTTGTATTCTTTTTCCATTGTTATGTCGATATTTCGTTATGATGTTATTTCTGCAAGAGCAGTACGATAATCTGTAGTGTAAAGTCGAAGAACACAATCTTCGCGTTGGCATTCTGTCCGATGTCACGAATGGCTCGGTTGGTAAGATCGTAGATTGGTAATATGTTTGCTTCGTTCACGAAGCGGGCGAAGTTGCGGGCGAAGTCCTCTTCCTGCTGAGTCATGTAGACGATTTCCTGTTGTTGGAAGTTGTACATAAAGCACTCTCTCGTCATGCGAAGGAAGAACTCTAAGAACCTTTTCTGCTTCTCGCGACCGAAGCTTGCCAGTACCTCACTCCATTTCCTCAGGTCACGTATCTTGCGCTGATAGGCCAGTCGCATGAGCGAGATATAGAGATCAAGGAACTGCTCGTTCTCTGTGCCTACCTGCAGCATCTGTAGTGCGCTGAGCCATGAGCCTCCAGCCATGCGGCTGATACGTTGGGCTGCCTCTTCACTTATTCCCCGTTTCTCGACAAGTGCTTGACGGATAGTCTCTGCAGGTAGCCGCTTCACGTCGATACGCTGTACACGACTGCGGATGGTCTCCAACAACTTGTCAGGCTCTTCGCAGACCATTAAAAACACCGTCTGCTGCGGCGGCTCCTCAATGAGTTTCAGCAATTTGTTGGCGCACTCAATGTTCATGCGCTCTGGCAGCCATATGACGTTGACCTTGTAGCCGCCCTGACTCGATTTCAGAGTGAGCTTCCGTACTAGGGCATCACTTTCGCCTGCGGTGATGATGGCCTGTTGGTTCTCACCGCCCATGGCCGTCATCCATTCATCCATTGTGAAATAGGGACCGTTGCCCATCAGTAACTCATGCCATTCGCTAGCAAAATCGTCACTCACTGGCTTGTGGTCAGCTCCCATCGACGGCAGTTTGATAGTAGGATAGGTAAAATGCAGGTCAGGGTGCTCCAGTTTGCGGAGCATAGGGGACTCTAGGACTTCTGAGGATTTTGTGAGCAGGTGACAAGCAAATGCGATTGCCAGCGCTTTCTTGCCTACGCCCTGTGGTCCACAAAGCATAATAGCATGTGGCAGACGTCCTTCACCGACCATCTGCAACAGGCGCTCCTGCACCTCCTCCTGTCCTATTATCTCGTTAAATGTCATTTAACCTTTTCACTATTTCTACCACACTGTCAACGGCTCCTACTGTGTAGAAATGGATATCGTTCACTCCGTGGGCATACAGCTCATGGCATTGTTCAGTAGTCCACTCAATACCCAACTGGCGTGCATCGTCATCAGTCTTGCACTTTACAATTTCCCGTGCCAACGCCTCTGGAATGTCGCAGTGGAAGGTTTTGGGCACCACCGTCAGTTGGGTGAGCTTGGCCATTGGCTTGATGCCTGGTATGATAGGTATGGTGATGCCCATCTGACGGGCTTTCTCCACAAACTTGAAATACTTCTCGTTGTCATAGAACAGTTGTGTTACAGCATACTGCGCCCCTAAATCCTCTTTCTCCTTGAGGTACATCATGTCACGCTCCAGATTAGGAGCTTCCTCATGCTTCTCAGGATAACAGGCTACTCCGAAGTCGAACTTTCGTCCGGGGTTCTTGATGGGAGTGCCATCGACAAAGTAACCGTTGTTGAAACGCTGTACCTGACGGATGAGCTCCGTAGTATGGGCATGACCTCCTTGAGTAGGCGTAAAGCGACTGTCCTCTTTGGCTTTGTCGCCACGCAGTAACAGCAGGTCGTGGATGCCAAGAAACTGCAAGTCTATCAGTTCGTATTCAATGTCTTCTACTGTGGCACCGCTACATATCACATGCGGTTGCACGGGTATGTGGTAGCGCTGCTGAATAGCTGCGGCAATTGCGATGGTACCTGGACGACGGCGCACACGGCTTCGTTCAAACTTCCCTTCTGCCGTCTCACGGTAGACATATTCCGAGTGGTGGGTGGTGATATTGATGAAACTGGGCTTTAGCGCCGCCAGTTTGTCGATGTCGGCAAACAGTTTGTCGGTGCCCGTTCCTTTCAATGGTGGTAATACCTCGAACGAGAATTGCCGCTGACGTGAATGTTTATTGATAATCTCTGTAACACTCATAGGGGGGGGCTCAGATTTTTTCCAATGCCTGACGAATGTCGTCAAGGATATCTTCCACATCCTCAATACCGACAGAAAGACGAATCAAATCAGGCGCTACGCCAGCTTCAAGAAGTTGTTCATCGGAGAGCTGTCTGTGGGTATGCGAAGCAGGATGTAACACACAGGTGCGGGCATCAGCTACATGGGTCACGATGTTGATCATCTTCAAAGAGTCCATCCATTTGATGGCGGTAGCGCGGTCACCTTTTAGTCCGAAAGCGATGACACCGCACGAGCCGTTGGGTAGGTATTTCTGTCCGAGGGCGTAGTAGGCATCGTCCTTCAGTCCACAGTAGTGAACCCAAGCCACCTTTTCGTTGTCGTGCAGGAACTCAGCCACCTTCTGGGCGTTCTTGCAGTGCTGGGCTATGCGAAGATGGAGGGTCTGCAGACCGAGGTGGAGCAGGAACGAGTTCTGAGGAGCGGGGATGCTTCCCAAATCACGCATCAACTGGGCTACGAGCTTTGTGGTATATCCCATCTTGCCAAAAGCCTTTACGTAGGTCAGGCCATGATAGCTCTCGTCGGGCGTACAGAGGCCAGGGAACTTCTCGGCGTGAGCGAGCCAGTCGAAGTTACCACTGTCAACCACAACGCCGCCCACCTGTGTGGCCAGGCCGTCCATGTATTTTGTAGTGGAATGGGTCACAATGTCGGCACCCCATTCAAACGGACGACAGTTGACGGGTGTGGCAAATGTATTGTCCACAATCAGGGGCACGCCGTTTTTATGTGCGATCTTGGCGAAGCGCTCGATATCGAAGACTGCACAGCCTGGATTTGAGATGGTCTCGCCGAACACGGCCTTCGTGTTGGGACGGAAAGCTGCCTGAATCTCCTCGTCTGATGCCTCCTGCGAGATGAACGTGCAGTCGATACCAAGTTTCTTGAGCGTCACACCGAAGAGGTTGTAGGTGCCGCCGTAGATTTCGTTGGAGGTGATGAAGTGGTCACCAGCCTGACAGATGTTGAAAATGGCGTAAAAGTTGGCAGCCTGACCTGACGAGGTCAGCACAGCCCCTACGCCGCCTTCCAGTGTGGCGATTTTCGCTGCAACTGCATCGTTGGTGGGGTTCTGAAGACGGGTGTAGAAATAACCTTCTTTCTCCAAGTCAAACAACTTTGCCATCTCGTCAGAATCGTCATATTTAAAAGTAGTCGACTGAATGATGGGTAACTCTATAGGTTCTCCGTTTTTGGCCTTATAGCCTGCCTGTACGCAGAGCGTGCCTTGTCTAAGTTTTCTGTCCATTTCTTCTATTGGTTATAATTTTGCCTGCAAAGGTAATAAATTATTGGCACATTCTGACAGAAAATCCTAAAAAAAGACTATCTTTGCAGGCGATATGAAGAAAAACTATCATCCTATGAAGCATATATCATTTATTTCCTTAGCGTTGCTTGTGACCATGCTATTGTGGGCACCAGTCGCATCTGCCCAAAAACAAGAGCAGCAGACTAATGATCAAGGCGAATTCTTTACCAAGATAGTGGAACTGCTCAATGAGATGACAGACGAGGAAAAAAACTATGCCCGTGAGAATATGTTGGTGGCACCTGCCCCATACGTTACTCATGGCGACCATCCTACGTCATTCATCATCACCCCTAACCCTGCTCCAGACACACAGACCAAGGTGGAGTGTGCAGCCTGTTCCGTAGCCTACTTACTTCGTTTCTACGGGGAGCAGGCTGATGGCGTAGAGCTGTATCACTCAGAAAACTTCCCATGTAAGTACGAAGGAGGCGCCTTTCCCAGATGCTTCAAGATTTTCTTTGAGGAGCAACGCAAGAACTACACCACAGCGTATTATACTGGAACTACCGACGATCTGAAAGATGCCGTCAGCAAGGGCATTCCTGTCATCGCATTGCTGTTGTATAATGGAAAATCCATGCACTATGTACCAGTGGTTGGCTATGACGAGTCACACTTCTTTATTCAGAACTCCGTAGCGAAGTACAGGAACGTAGCCGACAACAGTTCTTACAACGAGAAACTTGACATCGCCACATTCGATGCTATGTGGAATCTTCCCATCGAGTCGTGCCAGCGTCTTTTTGTTATTGTGAAGAAAACAAAATAGCGTCGATGACCTTGCGTACTTATAGATACTTGGATGCTACATTTTCTGCATGACGACAGCACACGAAGCATCTCCAGTGACGGACATCACCGTACGTCCCATATCAATAATGCGGTCGATGCCAGCTGCTACGGCAACACATTCCACGGGGATGCCTGCAGAGCTGAACACCATTGCCATCAAGGCTAGTGAACCGCCGGGAATACCGGGAGTGCCAATCGATGCTATCGTAGCAGAAAAGGCAATTGCGAAATACTGGCTCATTGTTAGGTCAATGCCACAGCAGGCGGCCATGAATACCGACGTGGAACTCAGATAGATCGCTACACCGTCCATGTTGATAGTGGCTCCCAGAGAAAGAACGAAGTTGCCGATATCCTTGCGTACACCTAGCTCCTCGGTACATTTCATGGAATAGGGTAGGGTGGCCACCGACGAGTCGCTGGAGAAAGCAAACAACATGGCAGACTGCATCCCTCGGAAGAACTTCAGTGGTGATAGTCCTCCAAGGAACCAAACCAGAGGCGCGTAGACACATAGGGCATGTAGGATAAAGCAGGAATAGCCCAACACTACCAATGCAGCATATGATCCCAGCACCCCGGGACCATTAGTAACCACTACAGGCGTTAGCATACAAAAAACACCATAAGGTGCTACCGCGATGATGTAGGACAAGATCTTCCCCACCACCTCATTGAAACTCAATGTCACTTTCTTCGCCATCTCGCCTTTCTCTCCCACATGCACCATCGCCACGCCAAAGAAAAGAGCAATCACGATAATCTGAATCATGGTCATTGAACTGATCGGCTCAATGAGGTTGCTTGGGAACATGTTGACAATCTGCTCCATAAACGTCATGTTATTCACCCCTGCCTCCGCCGCGGCATTGTCAGCATCTATCTTGATGAGAGGCAGGATGTCCTTTGCCGCTGTAGACACGACAAGGCCCAATGTCACCGCAAATACCGTTGTAAGGGTGAAATATAGTACAGCCCTTATCCCCAGTTTCCCTACTTTCGAAATGTCGTTCATGGACAGGATGCCGGCCATGATGGAGAACAGTACCAACGGGCCCACGATGAATTTCAGCAGATTGAGGAAGATGACCCCAAAAGGCTTGATGTAGTTGTTGGCGAATTCAGGGTGGCCTTGTAGTGCAATACCAGCAATGATAGCTGTCGCCAGGGCTATGGCAATCTGAGTGGTTAATGATAGCTTTTTCATAGCCATTGTTTTTTGTTATAGTCCCCTTGCCTTGAGAAGACTGGAGGCATCGGGTTGTTTCATGCCAGTAAAGTCGGTGAACATCTGCATGAGGTCGCCAGTATTGCCGCGGCTTAGGATCTTGTCGCGCATATCTTGTCCTGTGGAAGGATCGAGAGCTCCTCGGCGCGCAAAGACATCGGCAATATTGACGGCCAATACTTCTGTCCAAAGGTAACTGTAATAGCCGGCAGCATAGCCACCGCCCCATACATGGTTGAAGTAGCTGGTATAGTAGCGAGGAGGAATTTGGGCATTAAGGAGTCCTATTTGCTGTAGGGCTTTTTCCTCGAAGTCGGCAGCCTGATCTGCAGTGGGGATGTCTTTGGAGGAAAGCATGTGCCAGGCGAGATCGATGCAGGTGGCGGCGAGGTTCTCACCGAGGGCGTAGGCCGTCTGGAAATTGATGCTCTGAAGCATACGTTCCTTTAGGTCGGCAGGCATGGACTCACCTGTCTCACAATGGCGGGCATAGTGGTCGAAGACCTCGGGGATGGCTGCAAACGACTCGTTGAACTGCGAAGGCATCTCTACGAAGTCGCGGGCAACAGAGGTTCCGCTAAGACGATTGTATTGGCAGTCGGAGAGAATACCGTGAAGGGCGTGGCCGAACTCATGGAACATAGTACATACCTCGTCCCAGGTAAGGAGTGACGGTTGGCCCTCAGGTGCCTTGGCATTGTTGCACACATTAAATATAATAGGCAGTTGGTTCCATTGTCGGCTCTGTTTCTGGAAACCGTCCATCCAGGCACCTCCACGCTTGGTTGGGCGCCGGAAATAGTCGCAATAGAAGAGAGCTCTGGTTTTCCCGTCCTTGTCTATGACCTCAAAAGCCTTCATGTCAGGATGGTAGAGGGGAATATCGGTGCGCTCCTTGAATGTCAGACCATAAGCGCGGTTGGCGGCATAGAAAACACCATTGACGAGTACGCTGTCAACATTGAAGTAGGGCTTTATCTCGTCGTCGCTGATATTCAGTTGTTGCTTCTTCATCTTGGCAGAATAGTAAAAGCGGTCGTAGGGTTGAAGTTGGAAGGCTGTTCCCTCGCTCTGGCGAGCGAATTCCTCTATGGCCTTTGTTTCGGCATCGGCCTTAGGGGAATATTGGGCGATGAGACTCTTCAGAAAAGCGTAGACGTTTTCAGGTGTCTTGGCCATCGTTTTTTCCAACGAATAGGAGGCATAGTTGGGATACCCCATGATTTCTGCCTGCTCAGCACGGAGTTTTGCAATCTCGCAAACAAGAGGGAAAGTATTGTACTTCGGATTGGTGCCGTCAGCGCGATGGATGGAAGCCTCATAGACCTTCTTTCGCAGGTCGCGGTTGTCGAGACTGGCTAAGAGCGACTGTTGGGTAGTGTTGACGATGACGATGGCATAGGGTGCCTTCCCGCCTCGGCTCTCGGCATCTTTCATGCACTGGGCAATATCGGCCTCACTGAGCCCGGATAAGTCTGCTCCTAAGTCAACCCAAACGACAGCGTTGTTAGTGGCATCGGGCAGAAGGTCACCCCATTGCTGCTGGAGGTCAGAGATGCGGAGGTTGATTTGTTTCATACGCTCCATCTTGTCGTCAGGTAGCAGGGCACCCTTACGTACGAATTCCTTATAGATTTCCTCTAGCAGCTTCTGGTCTTCTCCCTGTAGCGTATCATGTTGCTTGTCGTAAACATGTTTGATACGCTCAAAAAGCGCCTTGTTGAACATGATGTCGTTCTCCAGATTAGTAATCATCGGCAGCACCTTTTTCTCAATGTCGCCAATTTCGGGGGTCTTGTCCGCATCGACTAGCGCAAAGAATACGCGCCCCACACGGTCTAAAAGCCGACCGCTGTCTTCGAAAGGCAGTATGGTGTTCTCGAAAGTGGCAGAGTCTTGGCAGTCAACAATCTTCTGGATATTCTCACGCTGTTGTCTGATACCTTCTTCAATGGCAGGTAAGTAATCTGTATATTCAATCTTGTTGAAATCGGGAGCACCGAAAGGTTGAGTACTCTCTGCCAATAATGGGTTTTCACGTTGTGCCTCCTTACAGGCACATAGCTGCATCGTCAATGCCGATGCGACTCCGATGGTCATAATTGTTGTTGTTAATTTCATAAGTTTGTCTGTTTTTGATGGCAAAGATACGAAAAAAATAGAAATTCTTCGTTAATCTTGCATAAAAGTTGTAACTTTGCGCTCATTATTATGAGAAGGTCAAATAAAGTTTGATGATGGCAGAGGTAATGGTAACGCTATTTGCCATCGTCGTTGTAGGCTATGTGGCAGGCAAATTAGGCTATTTGGGTGGCGAATTCGACAGGCAGTTGTCGAGATTGGTCATCAATATTACATGTCCTGCCCTCATTCTATCATCAGCTATGACAGGAGAACTGCCAGACAGACGGTTTATCTTGCCCTTGTTGCTAATCAGTGTCATAACCTACGTGGCGCTGACTGGTGTGGCGTTTCTCCTGCCCCGCTATCTGACACGCCGCCCTGTAGACGAAGGTCCTATTGGTTTTGCCCTGATGTTCGGCAACGTGGGCTTTATGGGCTATCCCGTCGTGGCTTCCATTTTCGGGCACGAGGCTGTGTTTTATGCAGCCGTTCTCAATGTGGTCAACACGTTTGCAGTATTTACCGTTGGCACGGTACTGATTACGGGCAAAGGCGATGTGGGAGGTGAGCGGTTTCAGAAAAAGGTACTATATAGCACGCCCATGCTGGCTGCCTACCTGACGATGGCTATTGTGGCGCTGGAGATAGACTGGATACCAGGCTATGTGAGCCAACCGTTGACCATGATTGGCAACATTACTGTCCCTGCAGCATTGCTCATCATCGGTTCCAGCATGTCGAATCTATCGCTGCGTACGATGCTGGGCAATGCCACGGTGTATGTGACTACACTCTTCCGTCTGGTGATACTGCCAGTGGGTGTCTTTTTTCTCACCAAAGCCCTTGGATTCTCTGATTTTGTGGTGAGTATTAATACCGTGGTCATCGCAATGCCTGTGGCGACCTATGGTACCATTCTCTGTCTGAAATATGGAAAGGACACCACAATGATTACCGAGGTGACATTTATTACCACGTTGTTGTCGATGCTCACTATTCCCGCACTCGTGCTACTGTTGTAGATGTTATTTTATATTTTCAACTGTCTATGGACGAAACAAACAAAATACCACAGGAGTGGAATCAATTCTATCTGAAAGACGTGTCGTTTGTCAACCTGATGACGAGGCGTATCTTCAATGTGCTCATCGTGGCCAACCCTTACGATGCCTTCATGCTTGAGGATGACGGACGTATTGACGAGAAAATTTTTGACGAGTATATGGAACTTGGTATGCGTTATCCACCCTCGTTTACCCAAGTGTCTACCACAGAGGAGGCCAACGCTGTGTTGAAGACCACCGACATTGACTTAGTGATCTGTATGCCAGGTAATGCCGACAATGACGCCTTTACTGTCGCTCGCGAAGTGAAGGCTGCACATCCGTCGATTCCATGTGTGGTGCTGACGCCGTTCTCGCATGGTATCACTAAGCGCATAGAGAATGAGGATATGTCGGTGTTCGATTATGTCTTTTGTTGGCTTGGTAACACCAACCTCATCATGTCTATCATCAAGCTTCTGGAGGACAAGATGAACATCGAACACGATATCCGTGAGGCTGGCGTGCAGATGATCCTGTTAGTGGAAGACAACATTCGCTTCTACTCCTCCGTGCTGCCTAACCTTTATAATTATATTCTGGCACAGTCGAAACGATTCTCGACTGAAGCCCTGAATCCCCATGCTGCCGCCCAGCGTAAGCGTGGCCGTCCGAAGGTGGTGCTGGCTACGAACTACGAGGAGGCGATGGAGTTATATGAGAAATACCATGAGAATACTTTAGGTGTCATTTCAGATACTCGTTTTCCCATGAAGCGGGTAATGGGCAGACTTAGCCACGTGGAAGAGGGAGACCCAGAGGCCGGTCTGAAGCTATTGCGCGAGATTAGACGCCGTGACGAGTATGTGCCATTGATTCTTGACTCGAAGGAAACTGTCAACCGTGAGAAGGCACAGAAGGAAGGATTCCATTTCGTGGACAAGAACTCGACGAAGATGAATGTCGACCTTCACCGTCTGATGGAGGAGCATATGGGTTTTGGAGACTTTATCTTCCGTGACCCTCGTACCCATGAGGAAATAGCCCGTATCACTAGCCTGAAGGATTTGCAGGACATTATTTTCAAGATTCCTGCTGACTCGCTGTCCTATCATGTCATGCGCAACAACATGAGCCGCTGGCTGACAGCCAGGGCCATCTTCCCCGTATCAGCCTTCCTAAAGCAAGTAACATGGCACAAGCTGCAGGACATTGATGCCCATCGCCAGATTATCTTCGATGCCATCGTGCAGTATCGTCGTATGAAGAATATAGGTGTGGTAGCCGTCTTCGACCGTCTGAAATTCGACCGCTATGCCCACTTCGCTCGTATCGGTGAGGGTTCGCTCGGAGGGAAAGGGCGTGGCTTGGCTTTCCTTGACCGCATCATCAAGCGCCATCCGGAGTTGAACCAATATCCTGGGGTACAGGTGTCGATCCCTAAGACCGTCGTGCTCTGTACTGACTTCTTCGATGAGTTCATGGAGCAGAACAATCTATACCCAATAGCCCTTAGTGATGCACCTGACGAGGAAATACTAAAACATTTCCTCCGTGCCCAGTTGCCCGACTCGCTAATAGCCGATTTCTTTACATTTTTCGATGCGGTGAAGTCGCCCATCGCCGTACGTTCTTCGTCGCTTTTGGAGGATTCTCACTACCAGCCTTTTGCGGGCATCTACTCTACCTATATGATACCATATTTGGGCGATAAGTACGAGATGCTGAGAATGCTGGCCTGTGCCATTAAAGGTGTCTATGCATCCGTCTACTACCGCGATTCGAAGGCTTATATGATTGCTACGCAGAATGTCATCGACCAGGAGAAAATGGCAGTTATCCTGCAGGAGGTAGTAGGTCATCAATATGGCGACTATTACTATCCAACGTTCTCTGGTGTACTGCGTTCTCTGAATTACTACCCCATTGGCGATGAGACGGCAGAGGAGGGTATTGCATCGTTGGCGCTGGGGTTGGGCAAATATATCGTCGATGGAGGCCAGACGCTGCGTGTGTCACCTTATCACCCCACTCAAGTGTTACAGACCAGTGAGATGGAAACAGCACTGAGAGATACCCAAACAAGATTCTATGCACTGGATATGAGCCAAGTTGGAGGAGATTTCAAAGTTGACGACGGTTTCAATATCAAGAAACTCAGAGTGAAGCAGGCAGATCAGGATGGTTCGCTTACCTATATCGCTTCTACCTTTGACCCTGTTGATCAGGTTATTCGCGATGGTATTTATGAAGGAGGTCGCAAGGTCATCACCTTCTGCGGTGTGTTGCAGCAGGGAATATTCCCGTTGCCTGAATTGTTGCAGATGGTTCAGAAGTATGGGTCTGAGGAAATGCGCCGTCCGGTGGAGATTGAATTAGCCTGCAATCTGAATGATAATAAGACGGGCGAGTTGTACCTTCTTCAGATTCGTCCTATTGTCGATTCCAAGCAAGTGCTCGATGAAGACTTGCAGCTGATTCCTGATGAACAATGCCTGCTTCGTTCGAGTAATTCACTAGGCCATGGTATTTCAGATGATGTCTGCGATGTCGTCTATGTCAAGGCTGGTGAGGACTTCACTGCGGCTAACAACCCCACGATAGCCTCTCATATAGAGAAAATCAACCAGCGTTTCCTCGACGAGGGAGCCTCTTATGTGCTCGTAGGTCCTGGACGCTGGGGTAGTAGTGACTATTGGCTTGGTATTCCCGTTAAGTGGCCACATATTTCGGCAGCCCGTGTTATCGTGGAGACTGGTCTGAAGAACTATCATGTCGATCCTTCGCAGGGTACCCATTTCTTCCAGAATCTCACCTCGTTTGGTGTTGGCTATTTTACAATCAATACCTATACTGGTGATGGTGTTTTTCAGCAGGAAATCCTTGACCAGATGCCTGCCGTTGAAGAGACGGAGTATGTGCGTCATGTCCGCTTCAAACATCCACTGAAAATCATGATGGATGGCAAGAAACAGCATGGTGTTGTACTGCTGCCTAACGACATTGGTGAGAGATGACATAGATAATGGCCGTGGCCAAATCTTTTCTCATGGTTTTTCCTTTTGAGCTCTCATAAAATATATGAGATAATTCTCGTTTTGTCTTTCCTCTGAAAAGGTTTCGAAAAGGGATGAAATGACAAAGTGTAAGGAAATGACATGTCGGAAGGTCTTTGTGGTTTCAAAATGGAAGAAAGATGAAGATTTGACGAGCAAATTGTTAGGAGAAGCCGTTTTTAAGGGCAAAAAGGAAAGTAAAATTTTTGCCGTTTCGACATTTTGTCATAACTTTGCAGCCGAAATTAAACAGAAAGAAAGGAAAAGTAAGGATACAATGACAGAATGTAAGTTTCAATCGCAAAATGTGCAACGAATGGAAAGAGATAGCAATGCTAAAGGACTCTACCAAAGTAATTACGAACACGATGCTTGCGGCGTGGGTATGGTGGTTAACATACACGGCGGAAAAAGTCATGATCTGGTTGACAATGCACTGAAGGTGCTTGAGAACATGGAACACCGTGGCGCCGAGACACGCGACAAGACCGGTGATGGTGCGGGTATCATGGTACAGATACCCCACGAGTTTATTTTGTTACAGGGTATCCCCGTGCCTGAAAAAGGAAAGTACGGCACAGGTCTGGTGTTCCTGCCGAAAGACGAGAAAGCACAGCAGGAGATTCTGAGCGTGATGATCGAGGAGATTGAGCGCGAGGGCCTGCAGCTGATGCACCTGCGCACGGTGCCCACCAATCCCGAGGTGCTGGGTGTTGCTGCCCGCGAGGTGGAACCCGACATCAAGCAGATTTTTGTAACGGGCGTATCGGAAGATAACGTGCCCGTATTCGACCGTATATTATATAAGGTACGTAAGAGGATTGAAAACCGCATCGATGATGAGGATTTTTATCTCTGTTCGCTGTCGAGTAAGAACATCATCTACAAGGGAATGCTAACCAGCGGACAGCTGAGGCGATATTTCCCTGATTTGTCGAACGATTACTTTACGAGCGGACTGGCACTGGTTCACTCGCGTTTCTCGACCAACACCTTCCCGAAGTGGAAGTTGGCTCAGCCTTTCCGCTTGTTAGCACATAACGGAGAAATAAACACCATCCGTGGTAACCGCGGCTGGATGAAGGCCCGCGAGAGTGTGCTGAACAGCGAGGCATTGGGCGACATCAAGGATTTGAGACCGATTGTACAGGAGGGTATGAGCGATTCGGCCTCGCTGGACAATGTGTTTGAATTCTTGATGATGAGCGGACTGTCGTTGCCACAGGCGATGGCGATTCTGGTGCCTGAGAGCTTTAACGATAAGAACCCTATCAGCGAGGATTTGAAGGCATTCTATGAGTACCATTCGATATTGATGGAGCCGTGGGACGGTCCTGCTGCGCTGCTGTTCAGCGATGGCCGCTATGCAGGCGGAATGCTCGACAGAAACGGATTGCGCCCCAGCCGTTATACGATTACGAAGAACGGTATGATGGTTGTGGCCTCTGAGGTCGGTGTGATGGACTTCGAACCTGGCGACGTGGTTTCGAAGGGACGTCTACAGCCAGGAAAGATTCTACTGATTGATACGCAGGAGGGGAAGATTTACTACGATGGCGAGATCAAGGAGAAGTTAGCGAAGGCGCATCCTTATCGTGAGTGGTTGAACGAGAACCGCGTGCAGTTGGAGAAGCTGAAGAGCGGAAGGCATGTAGACAACGGCGTGAGCGATTTGCAAAGCAAGTTGGTGACCTTCGGATTCGGTCAGGAGGATATCGACAAGACGATTGTGCCGATGGCAACTGCTGGTCAGGAGCCGGTGGCGGCAATGGGTAACGACACGCCGCTGGCAGTTATCAGCGACCGTCCGCAGATATTGTTCAACTATTTCCGCCAGCAGTTTGCGCAGGTTACCAACCCGGCTATCGACCCGATACGCGAGGAGTTGGTGATGTCGTTGACGGAGTATATCGGCGCTGTGGGAACCAACATCCTTACCCCCGATGCCTCGAACTGTAAGATGGTGCGCCTGCCGCAGCCGGTGCTGACCAACACACAGCTCGATATATTATGTAACATCCGCTACAAGGGCTTTAACACCAAAAAGTTGCCTATCCTGTTCGAGATGGCCAAGGGTGAGGAAGGCCTGCGCCAGGCGCTCGAGGATTTGTGCCATCAGGCCGAAGCGAGCGTGGACGAGGGGGTGAACTACATTATTTTGAGCGACCGGGAGATTGACGAGACGCATGCGGCGATACCGTCGCTGTTGGCGGTCTCAGCGGTGCATCATTATCTTATCAGCGTGGGTAAGCGTGTGCAGACGGCGCTGATTGTGGAGAGCGGTGAGATTCGCGAGGTGATGCATGCGGCGCTGCTGCTGGGCTACGGTGCCAGCGCGCTGTGTCCGTATATGACGTTCGCCGTGCTGGATGACCTTGTGAAACGCGGTAAGATTCAGGAGGAATATGCGACCGCCGAGAAGAACTACATCAAGGCGGTGGATAAGGGCCTGAAGAAGATAATGAGTAAGATGGGTATTAGTACCATCCGTAGCTACCGTGGTGCTAAGATTTTCGAGAGCATCGGACTGAGCGAAGACTTGCTGAGGCGGTACTTCGGAACGGAGGTGAGCACCATTGGTGGTGTGGGTCTGAAGGAGATTGCCCGCGATGCCATTGCCCTGCACGAGGCAGCTAAGGAGCAGACACTGCTGCAGAACCAGGGTCAGTTTGCATGGCGTAAGGATGGTATTAAGCACGCCTGGAACCCCGAGACCATTGCCAAGCTGCAGCTGGCTACCCGTCAGGGTAACTACGATAAGTTTAAGCAGTGGGCTAAGCTGGTGGATGAGAAGGAGAGCCCCATCTTTATCCGCGACTTCTTCGGATTCAAGAAGGCTGCTAAGCCAACCCCAATCGACGAGGTTGAAAGCGTTGAGAGTATTGTGAAGCACTTCGTGACGGGCGCCATGTCGTTCGGCGCGCTGAGCATCGAGGCGCACGAGGCGCTGGCACTGGCTATGAATAAGCTGGGCGCCCGCAGTAATACTGGTGAGGGTGGTGAGGACAACGCCCGCTACCACTCAGAGGTTGATGGTGTTAGCCTGAGCTCGAAGACCAAGCAGATTGCATCGGGACGTTTCGGTGTAACCGCCGAGTACCTGGTGAATGCCGAGGAGATACAAATTAAGGTGGCACAAGGCGCAAAGCCCGGTGAGGGCGGACAGCTGCCGGGATTCAAGGTTAACGAGATTATCGCTAAGACGAGGAACGCCATTCCCGGCATCTCGCTGATTTCGCCGCCGCCTCATCATGACATATATAGTATCGAGGACCTGGCGCAGCTGATCTTCGACCTCAAGAATATCAACCCTACGGCTGCCGTGAGCGTGAAGCTGGTGGCCGAGAGCGGCGTGGGAACGATTGCCGCTGGTGTGGCCAAGGCTAAGGCCGACCTGATTGTGATCAGTGGTGCCGAGGGTGGCACGGGCGCAAGTCCGGCTTCAAGTATGCGATTTGCGGGTATCAGTCCTGAGATCGGACTGGCCGAGACCCAGCAGACACTGGTGATCAATGGGCTGAGGAACCAGGTGAGATTGCAGACCGACGGACAGCTGAAGACAGCCAAGGACGTGATTATCATGGCTATGCTGGGTGCCGACGAGTTCTCATTCGGCACGCTGCCGCTCATCGTGCTGGGCTGCGTGATGATGAGGAAATGTAATACGAATACCTGCCCGATGGGCGTGGCGACGCAGAACCCGGAGCTGAGGAAGCATTTCGAGGGGAGAGCGGAGTATGTGGTGAACTACTTCACGATGCTGGCGCAGCAGGTGCGCGAGTACCTCGCTGAAATTGGCGTGCGCAGTCTGAAGGAGATTATCGGGCGGACGGAGCTGATTGAGGTGAACACCGAGAATGCTACCGATAAGCAGAATACCATTGACTTCGGACGGCTGCTGCACAAGCCGGAGACGGACAAGGCCCTGTATTGGGACCGCGGTGCTTACACGAAGGTGACGGGCGTGAAGGACGAGGAGATTATCCGTGCGGCCGAGAAGGCCATCGACAACCAGGAGGAGGTCTCGCTCGACTACGCCATCAAGAATACCGACCGCGCCGTGGGCACGATGCTCTCGGGCGTGATTGCAAAGAAGTACGGCGAAGCGGGCCTGCCCGACTCGACGATTAAGATTAAGTTCAAGGGCTCGGCCGGCCAGTCGTTCGGCGCCTTTGCCGTTCGCGGACTGGACCTGCGCCTCGAGGGCGAGACCAACGACTACTTCGGCAAGGGCCTCAGCGGCGGTCGCATCTCGATTCTTCCGCCTGCCCGCCGCAGCGACGACTTCAAGGCCGAGGAAAACATCATCGCCGGCAACACGGGACTATACGGCGCCACCTCCGGCGAGCTCTATATCAACGGTAAGGTGGGCGAGCGCTTCGGCGTGCGCAACTCGGGTGCCATCGCCGTCATCGAGGGCGCTGGCGACCACTGCTGCGAGTACATGACCGGCGGTCGCGTGGTGGTGCTCGGCAAGACCGGCCGCAACTTCGCGGCAGGCATGAGCGGCGGCGTGGCCTACGTCTACGACCCCGACCGCACGTTCGACTACTTCTGCAACATGGACATGGTGGAGCTCTCGCTGGTCGAGGACAGCGTCTCGCGCAAGGAACTGCTCGAGCTCATCCGCCAGCACTACCTGCACACCGGTTCGGCCCTCGCAGGGCGCATGCTCGACGACTGGCACCGCTACATCGAGGACTTCATCCAGGTGGTGCCCATCGAGTACAAACGCGTGCTCGAAGAGGAGAAGATGCGGAAGCTGCACGAGAAGATCGCCGACATCCAGAGAGACTATTAATCATTAATGTTTAATCTTTCATGTAACAATGGGAAATCCAAAAGCATTTTTAGAGATACACCGCCAGGAGGCGGGATACCGTCCGATTCACGATAGAATCCACGATTTTGGTGAGGTAGAGCAAACGCTCAACACTCGTGAACGCAAACTGCAGGCCAGCCGCTGCATGGACTGCGGCGTGCCCTTCTGCCACTGGGCCTGTCCGCTGGGCAACAAGGCGCCCGAGTGGAACGACGCGCTGTACAAAGGCGACTGGGAGCTGGCCTATAAGCTCCTGACGTCGACCAACCCCTTCCCCGAGTTCACCGGCCGCATCTGCCCCGCGCTCTGCGAGAAGGCCTGCGTGCTGAACCGCTTCAACCACGAGCCGACCACAAACCGCGAGGACGAGTGCGCCATCATCGAGGCCGCCTTCCGCGAGGGTTTTATTCAGCCCAAGACCGACATCCAGCGCAATGGAAAGAAGGTTGCCGTCATCGGAGCCGGTCCTGCCGGACTCGCTGCAGCTAACGACCTTAACCTCATGGGCTACACCGTCACCGTCTTCGAGAAAAACGAGGCCGCAGGCGGACTGCTCCGGTACGGCATCCCCAACTTCAAGCTGAACAAGGCCATCATCGACCGCCGCATCAAGTTGATGGAGCAGGAGGGCATCGAGTTCAAGTATAACTCCGGAATTTCCGGAGAATCCGGAATAGCCGGAATATCCGCCGATTTCGACGCCGTGGTCATCGCCACCGGCACCCCCACCGCCAGAGATCTCAAGGCCCCCGGCCGCGAACTGAAGGGCGTACATTTCGCCCTCGAGCTGCTGTCGCAGCAGAACCGCGTCCTCGCCGGCATGGAGTTCACGAAGGACGAGCGCATCACTGCCAAGGGCAAGGACGTGCTCGTCATCGGCGGCGGCGACACCGGCTCCGACTGCATCGGCACCGCCCATCGTCAGGGCTGTAAGAGCGTCACGCAGATTGAAATCATGCCCAAGCCCGTCGAGGGCCCCGAAGACCCGCAGAACCCCTGGCCCGAGTGGCCCCGCACGCTCAAGACGACCTCGAGTCACGAAGAGGGCTGCACCCGCCGCTGGAACATCAACACGCTGGAGTTCCTCGGCAAGGACGGCAAGCTCACCGGCGTCCGCATCCAGCCCATCGACTGGAAGCCCAATCCCGCCGGCGGTCGTCCCATCATGGTCGAGGCCGGCGAGCCCGAAGTCATCAAGGCCGAGCTCGTGCTGCTGGCCATGGGCTTCCTAAAGCCCGAGCATCCCGAGTACCCGAAGAACGTATTCGTCTGCGGCGATTCTGCCAACGGTGCTTCCCTCGTGGTCCGCGCCATGGCCAGCGGCAAGCAGACGGCTCAGAAGGTGGCCGTCTTCCTCTCGAAATAACGAAATACCGTCACAACGATATAACGCAAAGAAAACATGACCCGAATCCCCTTCACCAAGATGCACGGCTGCGGCAACGACTACATCTACGTCAACACGATGCAGTACGACATCCCCGACCCCGTGGCCGCCGCCATCAAGTGGAGCGACCGCCACAAGGGCATCGGCTCCGACGGCCTCGTGCTCATCGGCAAATCGTCGGTCCCCGAAGCCGATTTCTCCATGCGCATCTTTAATGCCGACGGCAGCGAGGCGATGATGTGCGGCAATGCGTCGCGGTGTATCGGAAAGTACCTTTATGAGAAGACCCACCCCTGGCCCCTCCCTGTTAAGGAGGGGAATGGTTACCAAGAAACAGAGATTCGCCTTCTGACGCTGTCGGGCATTAAGATTCTCTATCTGCATATCGTCGATGGCATTGTGGAGAGCGTCACCGTCGACATGGGCGCTCCCGTCTTCGAGGATGAGCTACTATATAATCCCGCCATTGGTAAAAGTCTATCTACTCCCCTCCCTCGCACGGAGGGGCAGGGGGGAGGGTCTGCTCTTTTCGTCTCCATGGGCAATCCCCACTACGTCATCTTCACCGACGACGTGGACCAAGTCGGTGAGACCGGACGTCGGCTCGAAGTCCATCCCGCCTTCCCACAACGCTGCAACATCGAGTTCGCTCGCATCGAGGCCGACGGCAGCATCCGCACCCGCGTCTGGGAGCGTGGCAGCGGTATCACCCAAGCCTGCGGAACAGGTGCCTGCGCTACTGCCGTAGCTGCAGCACTCACCGGTCGCGCCGGCAGGAAGAGCAGCATCGTCATGGACGGCGGCACGCTCAGCATCGAGTGGCGCGAATCGGATAATCATGTCTACATGACCGGTCCCGCCGAGTTTGTCTTCGACGGCGAGGTCGAAATACCGTAATAACGATATGTCGAAATAACGAATAACGAAACAACCAAGAAATATGGCATTAGTAAACATCCACTTCCTGAACCTCCAGCAGAACTACCTGTTCGCCGACATCGCTAAGAAGGTCAATGCCTTCAAGGTGATGCACCCGAAGGCCGACGTCATCAGCCTCGGCATCGGCGACGTCACCCAGCCCCTCGCCCCCGCCGTCATCGAGGCCATGCACAAGGCCACCCATGAGATGAGCACCGCCAAGGGCTTCCGCGGCTACGGTCCGGAGCAGGGCTACGATTTCCTGCGCGAGGCCATCCTGAAGAACGACTTTCTGCCGCGCGGCGTCCACCTCGACATCGACGAGGTCTTTATCAACGACGGTGCCAAGAGCGATACCGGAAACTTCCAGGAGCTGTTGCACTGGGACAACTTCATCGGCGTCACCGACCCCATCTATCCCGTCTATATCGACTCGAACGTGATGATTGGCCGCTGCGGCTCTTTCCGCGACGGACGCTGGACGAATGTGCGCTACCTGCCGACGACCGCCGAGAACGGCTTTATTCCTGAACTGCCCAAAGGTCGCCCCGTCGACGTCATCTACCTCTGCTACCCCAACAACCCCACGGGCACTGTCATCACCAAGCCCGAGCTGCGCAAGTGGGTGAACTACGCGTTGAAGAACGACGCGCTCATCCTCTACGACGCTGCCTACCAGGCTTATATCCGCGACCCGGAGATTCCCCATAGCATCTACGAGATCCGCGGTGCCCGCAAGTGCGCCGTCGAGTTCCACTCGTTCTCGAAGACCGCCGGCTTTACTGGCGTGCGCTGCGGCTACACCATCGTGCCGAAAGAGGTCAGCGTCAGCACCTTCGAGGGCGAGCGCATCCCCCTCAACCAGCTGTGGCTGCGCCGTCAGTGCACGAAGTTCAACGGCACCAGCTACATCTCGCAGCGTGCTGCCGAGGCCATCTACACGCCCGAGGGCAAGCAGCAGATAAAACAGACTATCGACTACTATATGGACAACGCCCATCAGATGCTCACCCGTCTGCGTGCCCTCGGTTACGAGTGCTACGGCGGCGAGAACGCCCCTTACATCTGGATGCGCACCTCCGAGGGCATGGACTCCTGGTCGTTCTTCGAGGCTCTGCTCTACGGCGCCAACGTTGTCTGCACCCCAGGCGTCGGCTTTGGCCCCAGCGGCGAGGGCTACGTCCGCTTCACCGCCTTCAACAGCCACGAAAAGACCGCCGAGGCCCTCGACCGTATCGAGGCCTGGAGCAAAGGTTAGTCAGTCAACCATTCTTTCCTTGATCATTTTTCCGCGAAGCCATCCGTGCTTCGCGGATTTTTATGTTAAGGCTAAATCCGCGTGTGTTCGTGCACAAATTCTATTCAGCTAACAGATTGCAACGAATTGGCATGTTTTCTGGTCAAAGTGTTAGCAAAGGAGATGGGAAATTATTACTATTCTTTACAAAGTGTAAGAGAGATAAAGAATTAACAAACAAAACGAAAGAATTATTACTATTTTCCGTGCAAAACGTCGTAACTTTGCAGTGTGAAAATAACAAAGTGTTATCTTAAAAGAAGTGAGTTTAGTATTAATTAAAGGTAAAAAGGAGAAAGCGTATGAAAAGAATTGAAGCAATTATCCGCAAGACGAAGTTCGAGGAGGTCAAGGAGGCCTTGCTCAACTCGGACATCGATTGGTTTGAGTACCACAACGTACACGGCATTGGCCAGAGCCGACAGGAGCGGATATATCGTGGCGTGCAGTACTCGACAGATGTGATAGAGCGCGTGGCATTGACCATTGTCTGTCGCGATCAGTTTGTGGAGCCTACGATACAGGTCATCCTGAAGGTGGCTCATACTGGCGAGGTTGGTGACGGTCGCATTTTCGTGAGCGACATGATCGATACGTGGAGCATTCGCACAGGCGAACACGGTGATACCGTACTACGTGATAAGAAATAAACCACGAATTAAGTGAATTAAACGAATTAACAGGATTATGGATTTAGAAACGAATTCCCGTAAGATATCGTAATATCCCGTAATATTATTATGGAGATGATGGGTAATTATGGCAATTAGTTTCTTATAAAAAAATGATGTTATGAACGAAATTGGATTATCACTCGATACTGTATGGATGCTATTGGCAGCCATGTTGGTTTTCTGGATGCAGCCGGGCTTTGCGCTGTGTGAGGCTGGTTTTACGCGTAGTAAGAATACGGCAAACATCCTGATGAAGAACTTTGT